>Ga0265297_10002859_pt1 | contig 33285 bp, 25 predicted proteins | sample Munlanlwell13791_FD_192502 | JGI IMG/M metagenome (GOLD analysis project Ga0265297, IMG submission 192502) | Leachate microbial communities from a municipal landfill in Southern Ontario, Canada - Leachate well 137-91 | ecosystem: Engineered > Solid waste > Landfill > Unclassified | place...
CGATAAAGGGATAGTGCTCAGCAAGCAGGCCGCGCTGTTTGTCGTTCTTACCCTCCTAAATATGGAAGCGAAAGAAAAAGGGGTGGAAAAACGGGTGTTCCTCCCTACATGGGCGGCCGATTTTGTCCGATTCGAGCATTTGAAAATAGAACGCGGGCAATATGCCAATTTTAAAAGCGAACAAATGAAACGGTACGATTTGGTCACGACCGGAGAGGGGAATTTTGCGTTTACCGAATTTTCTACCCACCGCGATTCGATGTATGCTACATTGAAAATTTTGGAGATGATCGTCAATCACAGAGTTAAACTCTCCGAACTTATCGAGGCCCTTCCGACATTTTATTATCACACCTTTCAGGTTCCGTGTACACAGGCGAACAAAGGGAAAATGATGAGAATGTTCCTGGAAGACTCCAAAGGGAAAAAATCCTCAACCCTCGACGGGGTTAAAATATGGCTTGATCAGCACGATTGGGTATTAATGATACCGGATCAGTACAGCGATCATCTAAATCTCTATATTCAAGCCAAAACAGCGGAACAGGGTGAACGTATTTATGAAACCTATAAGACAAAAATTGAGGAATGGATACGTTCATAATGGAACCGAAAACGCTTCAACTCTCGTTTTTCTGGCATATGCATCAGCCCGATTATCGCGGGAGCGACGGGGTAATGAGCATGCCGTGGGTTTTTTTGCATGCCATTAAAGATTATTATGAGATGCCGTGGCTGTTGACAAAATCTACGTCGATCAAGGCAACGTTTAACCTGACCGCAACACTGATGGAGCAGTTGGAACTTTATCGCGATCCTCTTAAATACGACTATTTTCTCTCTTTGTGGGAACAGCACCCCTCAAGCCTCGATTTTCAATCACGTCAATGGATTATAAAACTGTGCAAATCAAGTCAATTTGAGACGATGGTCAGGCCGATCCCGCAGTATGAGTACCTGTACGGTAAAAATGAATACAGTGATAACGAGCTTATCGATTTGGAAATACTGTTTATTTTGTCGTGGTGCGGTAATTATCTGCGCAGTGAAAATGCGGTTGTAAAAAGGATGTTGCAGCAAGGATCGGGATTTAATCAAAATGATAAACTCCGTCTACTCGATTCACTCTGCGCGTTTATCGAAACGATTATCCCGTTTTACGCTTTATTGCAGCAAGAAGGGCGTATCTCGGTATCGACAACCCCTTATTACCACCCTATTTTACCGTTGCTGATCGACATGGAAAATGCCGCAATCGCCAATCCCCACACAACACTGCCCAAAAGGCCCCTCTCATTGCATGCGGATGCTCAAAAACATATTGAACGCTCTATGAGGCTGTATGAGAAACATTTTAAAAAGAAACCGAGCGGTTTTTGGCCGGCTGAGGGGGCGGTAGATACGAAAACGCTCTCACTTTATCGTGAGAACGGGATCAAATGGATCGCGACGGATGAAGCGATTTTATTTCATTCGCTCGGCAGTGATGAGCGCAACAATCTTTATAAGACATACCGTTTTAATGAGGTGACGATCGCGTTTAGAGATCACGCACTCAGTGATCTGATCGGATTTACGTATCGGTTTAAATCGGCTGATGATGCGGCGGATCATTTTCTACATACTTTGAAATCAATCGAGAATGAACAAACCGATCCCTCTGTTTTTGTCATTGTCGACGGAGAGAACGCCTGGGAATTTTATGAGAATAACGGATTCAATTTTTTCATGGCGCTCTATAGACGGCTGGAATCGGCTTCATGGTGCAAAACGGCAACAATGGACGAAATGGCGAAAGGGATAAAACATACCGAACTCGAAACGCTGCAGCCGGGGAGCTGGATTCACGGAACGTTTGATACCTGGTCAGGACACCCTCAAAAAAATCGCGCATGGGAACTGATCTATCAAACGCGTCGGGATGCGGATAATTTCCGAGGGACGGTTTCAGATGAAACAGCGCGTAAAATTGAGGAACATTTCTTAGCCTCCGAATGCAGCGATTGGTTCTGGTGGTACGGAGATGATCATGTCACCGATTTTGCCGTGGAATTTGACACGCTCTTTCGTAACCATTTGATTTCTATCTACGAACTGCTGGGGATCGCTCCCCCCGCAAATCTTTTTCAGCCTATCCTTTCGATGAGCTCCGCAGCACCGTTTTGGGTAAAACCGAAATCTCCGCTTACCCCGCTCATAGACGGAAAATATTCTTCATTTTTTGAATGGCTCGGATGCGGAAGCATGGATGAGCGGAAACTCTACTCGACGATGGACAGGGTACGAGGACCGATCGATACCCTCTACTACGGGCATGACAAAAAAGCGATATACGTAGCGTTTGAGGGGAACCTCTCTGCGATTAATCGGCGCGGTCTGAAACTTTTGGTTATACTGGAAGAAAGCGGCGAACATTTTGAATTTGATTTGGAAACGGGTAGTGCGGCGGAGAACGATATCGTAGCCATGGACGAACGGCTCGAAATTGCCATAGCGCGCTCCCATTTCGGAACGATGCGGCTTTTCCATCTGCGGTTTGAATTGATAAGCGATACTAAAATACTCCAAACGATGCCCGGTAACGGTGCCCTTAGTATCGATTTGAACGAACATTATGCCGCCAACTGGTTTGTTTAACACTAATAAGGAATACGGATGTCTAAAACTTCACTTTTATTCGGGATACACATGCATCAGCCCGTCGATAATTTTGATTGGGTGATCGAACATGCGATAGAGGTATGTTATAAACCTTTTTTTGAAGTTATGAGCCGCTATCCGTCATTTCGTTTCAGTCTCCATTGCAGCGGATGGCTGATGGAACAGATACAAATACGTGATCCTCACTTGTATCAGCAAATTCAGGTGCTTTCCAAGTCCGGAAGCGTCGAATTTTTCAGTGCGGGGTATTATGAACCGATTTTGAGCGTTATCCCCTCGCAAGACCGCGTTGCACAAATTGAAAAGCTCAACCGTTCTATTTTCGAATCATTCGGTCAGGCCCCGAAGGGGCTCTGGCTCACCGAGCGGGTATGGGAATCGTCGCTGATCACCGATTTGAACCGAAGCAAAATCGAATATACGGTCATGGACGATTATCATTTTCAGTGTGCTGGTTTTGATGAAGAGGTGCTGGACGGCTACTATTTGAGCGAAGAGGGGGGAAAACGGCTGGGAATCTTCCCTATCAGTAAAAAGCTCCGGTATGCACTTCCGTTTTTAAGTGTCGAAAAGGCATTGGAAGTCATCAAAAGCTACAGACGAAAAGAGGATTCGGCGGCGATCATTTTCGATGATGCCGAAAAATTCGGCATGTGGCCCGGAACTTTTGAATGGGTTTATAAAAAAGGGTGGTTGGAAAAATTCGTTCAGGCCGTACTCGAAAATGATGAAATCCGGACGCTCCATTACAGCGAATATTTTAAACAGCATAAGCCGCGCGGAATCGCATACGTTCCCAATGCCTCCTATTATGAGATGGGCGAATGGAGTTTGAACGCGGACGATGCTCTGCGGCTAGAACGTTATAAACAGGATATGGGGTTTGAGCGGTATGAAAAAGAGGGGGTAAAGTTTCTGAAAGGGGGTATTTGGAAAAACTTTTTCGTCAAATATCCCGAGAGCAATCGGATCCATAAACGGATGCTGGAACTCTCGGCACAGCGTCCGGTCATTAACCGCTCGGATTTCGATACGGCACTCTTTAAACTCCAGACCAATGACCCATTGTGGCACGGAGTATTCGGCGGTTTGTATTTGCCGAATTTAAGAGATACCGCCTATCGATACCTCATCGAATGCGAAAATATAAGGTACGATAAGAGCAGCGTGATCGAAGTCAATACTAACGAGCTGGACGGGTATGAAAAAATAAAAGTATTAACCCCCGATTTGATCTTTCGATTTGACAGCGCGTATGGAGGGCAGTTGGTAGAGTTTGATCTGCGAGATCGCTGTTTCAACTACCAAAATACCCTCGCACGCCGTAAAGAGGCCTATCATCAACGGGTACTGGAACCGGTCGTGTGCAACGAGTACGGGTGTAAAGATGAAGCTCCGGCGGAAGAGGGGATAGATACGATCCATAACGTCATAGCCCAAATCGATGACACTCTACGGGATGCGATTATTTACGACTGGTATCTCAAAAATTCGTTTATCGATCATATCAGTGACGAAACGTTTAGTCCGGAACGTTTTCGACACTGCTCATTCCGCGAATTCGGCGATTTTGCCAATCAGCCATATGAAGCCTCCTGGAATCAACATGCGATTAGCTTTTCACGCCGGGGCGGCCTCTATTTTCCTGAAAAAGTCGATGCTGTTTTAGAAAAGCATTATTTACCGAGAGGCAACGGTTTGGATTTTGAAATAAAATTCGAATCCGAATCAACCAAAGAACTCATTTATCTGCTGGAGCATAATTTACATTTTTCAGAAAGCGACAAAGTTTTGTTTAACGGCGAAATACTAGGGGAAGAAGGGGAAATTGAATCGTGTCGGGTTATAGAGATTATCGATTCCATGTTAGGTAAAAGAATCACTATTTCTTTGGATCAGCCGTTCAAAACCACCTATTTCAAACTCAAAACACTCTCTCAAAGCGAACAAGGGTTTGATTTGACGGTTCAAGGGATCAGTTTTGCAATGGCGATACACTTTAGCGGCAATTTTATTTTAAAAGGGAAGTTGGAGATCAACGATGTCTGAAATCCGGTATGACCGTCTTCATGATACCCATGTCCTTATAGCACCCGAGAGGCTGCGTCATCCTGATACGCCTGCTGAATTTATTGAACCCTCTATACCGGAGCCGTGCCCTTTTTGTGAGGGAAATGAATCGATGACCCCGCGTGAGATTTTCGCCCTTCGTCCGGATGGCAGCTTTCCCAACGAAGGGGGATGGGAGACGCGTGTCGTCCCTAATCTTTTCAAAGCGGTTCAGATTGAGACTCCTGTGAATCACCATTTCGGGCTGTTTGAGTATTGGGAAGGGTTCGGTGCGCATGAGGTGATCGTCGATACTCCCCGTCATACGACATCGATGTGCGATTGGACGCACGCAGAAGCGGTCGCATGGCTCAAAACACTTCGTCAGCGCGTCGGCGATCTACGGCGTGACGGCCGTTTGGTCTATATCTCCTTGTTTAAAAACGAGGGGAGAAATGCGGGGGCGACGATGAGCCATTGCCATACACAGCTGATTGCGCTGCCGATGATTCCAAAATCTTTCAGTGAGTTATACCGAAGATCAAACGACTACTACCAAACCAGCGGACACGCATTGATGGAATCGATACTCTCTCACGAAGAGGAGATTCAGAGCCGGATTATCGAAAAAATAGATGAATTCACCTCTTTTTGCCCGTACGGGAGCGCGTATCCTTTTGAAGTTATGATCAGTTCGACGAAGGCAACGGGGCAGATCGATACCCTCAGCCGGACTCGGATCGATACCGTTGCCTCGTTGCTGCTTTCGACCTTGCAGCGGCTTAGACGGCAGCTCGGAGTTTTTCATTTTAATCTTTGGATTTCAACCCCGCCTCTCATCGATACGGAAGGGATAGGTTCGTTTGATCTTTGCCGTTTTACGATCCGTATTATGCCGCGTCTCTATCGGCACGGCGGATTTGAAAATTCGACGGGAATCATCATAAACCCCGTTTCTCCGGAACTGGCGGCAAAATTACTACGGGAGAGCATTCATGAATAAAAAACGTTTGTTATTCGCATCCAGCGAAGTGTACCCCTTTGTTAAAACCGGAGGGCTGGCGGATGTTTCCCATTCGCTTCCCAAAGCATTAAATGAGATGTATGACGTAATCGTCGTATTGCCTCTTTACACTCAGATAGACCGCAGCCGTTTTGCCATTACGCTTCTAAACACGTTTGACATCGTGATGGGAGGTATTTCGTATACGATGGAACTTCACGGGACATCTTATGAGGGGATAGAATACCGTTTTATATATGCACCGATCATTTGTGATCGCGATTATCTTTACGGGCCGCCTGAGAGCGGCTATGAAGATAACGCCATCCGATTCGGACTCTTTTCACATGCGATCACCCATTTGCTCAGAACGGATTCCTATGCGATAGCCCATCTTAACGATTGGCAATGCGCTTTGGCCGCATTATTCTCAAAAGAAGATCCCTCTATTACGACAAAAATACTCTACACCATACACAATCTCGCCTATCAAGGGGTATTTCCCCCATCGGTGATGGGTCTAATCGGGCTTAATGAAGGCTATTTTACGATGGATGCTCTGGAATTTTACGATCAGGTCAATTTTATGAAAGCGGGGATAGCCTATGCGGACGCCGTTACGACCGTAAGCCCGACGTACGCCAAAGAGATTTTGACACCCGAATTCGGATGCGGTTTGGAGGGTTTTTTGCACGTTCATCGGCGTAAACTGCGCGGGATATTAAACGGTATCGATAGTGATCAGTTTTCCCCTTCTGCCGATAAAGCGCTAGTCGCGCCCTACGACACCCTCAAAGGGAAAAAATCCTCCAAAAAGGATCTTCTCAAACAATTCGGCTTAAAAGGGGCCACAAAACCGCTGCTGGTTTTTATCGGCCGGTTCACCCATCAAAAAGGGATGGATATTTTGATCGAGACACTGCCCAAAATCGCTGAATTGGAGTGCAATATCGCCCTTCTGGGAGAAGGGGAAGAGGCCCATTTCGAGTCATTGGAAAAGATAGCCAAAGAGTATGGAAATATCAGTTTAAAATTCGGTTACGATGAAGCTATTTCGCACCGGATGTATGCGGCAGGCGATTTCTTGCTGATGCCTTCTTTGTTTGAGCCGTGCGGTCTTAATCAGATGATTGCATTTGCCTACGGAGCCGTTCCGGTGGTCAATAAAGTCGGGGGCTTGGCCGATACGGTGAAAAAATTTGAATCGTATGATACGAACAGCCCCTCGGGATTCGGCATCGTATTTACCTCTGCAACATCCAAAGCTTTCTATTCGGCAGTTAAAAAAGGGTGTGACCTCTACTCAGATAAAAAACAGTTTGAAGCGATTGTCAATCACAATATGAAATGCAACTATTCGTGGATTGAGAGTGCCAAAGCATACGATAGCATCTATAAGAAACTGATCAAATGAAAAAACTCTTTATCGATATCGGCGGTACCCATATACGCAGCGAGATAGTGAGTGAAGAGTATACCGCAGAGGATATGGTATCCTCGCATGAGGTCGGTCTGCTCTCCTATATCGATAAACAAGCTACACTCCATCCGGACATCTCTTTTATCGGCATATCGTATGCCGGGCAGGTTAACAACGGGATGATTACCGCCTCGCCGAATATTCATATTGATGAATATGATATCGCATCGGTCGTTCAATCACGCTACGGTATCCCGTTGGTAATAGACAATGATCTTAACTGTGCCGTCCGGGCCGAATCGGCATACTGGCAATCAGGTAATATCGCCGCTCTCTTTGTCGGTACGGGGATCGGTGCGGCGGTTATCGATCATGGGGTATTGGTTAAGGGAAGTCGAAATATGGCGTATGAGATAGGGCATATCCCTTATCAGGAGGCACCGTTTCTCTGCGGATGCGGACGAAGCAACTGCATAGAGCTCTTTGCCTCGGGCTCCGGGATGAAAAAATGGCTCAAATATTGCGGTAGTGACCATGAGCTTGATTTGAATCGGTTAAAAAATTCGGATATCGAAGGGGAACGTCTTATCGCGAGCCGCTTTGAAGAGGCGTTTCTTCACGCGGCAGGAGTTTTGGTAACCCTCGCCAACCCTGAAATCTTGGTACTTGGCGGAGGGGTGATTGAACAGAATCCATATTTGGGTACACTATTGGAAGAAAAATTAAAACGATATGCCTTAAGCGCTTTGTTAGAAGGGTTGCGTGTTGAGATGAGTGTGTTAAAAAATGCACCGCTTGAAGGTGCGAAATTATTGGAGACGCCTAATGGATAAACTAAAGATTTTAATTGCCGCTTCGGAAGTAGTCCCCTTTGCCAAAAGCGGCGGATTAGCGGACGTTGCCGGGGCTTTGCCCAAAGCTCTCAGAGCGCTCGGTCATGACGTGCGTGTTGTGATGCCGCGCTACTATATCGTCGATAGGGAAAAATACGGCCTCCGATTTCTGGAAGGGGGACTCGGTGTCCCGATGGGGATCATGGGCGAAGAGTGGGCCGGAGTGTATGAGGGGGTAATGAGCGGAACCGATGTCCCCGTCTATTTTATCGATCATGAAGGGTTTTTCGGCCGCGGCGGACTGTATGATGAGAACGGATTCAGCTACACCGACAATGACAACCGCTTTATCTTTTTCTCCCGAGCGGTGATGCAACTGGCTAAAAAACTCCGTTTTCAACCTGACGTCATCCATGCAAACGATTGGCATACGGCCTCCATACCGATGATGCTGAATATTCAATACGCCTTTGACGATGATTTCGCCTATACGGGATCGCTTTTGACTATCCACAACCTCCAGCATCAGGGGCACTTTTATAAAGGGGCTATGGATGTTCTCGATATAGGTTGGAGTCACTTTAACGCCGATGAGGTTGAGGAGTTTGACGGGATTAACCTCCTCAAAGGGGGGATCGTTCATGCCGATGCCATCAGTACGGTGAGCCGTAAATACGCTCAGGAGATCCGCACCGCCGAGTTCGGATGGGGACTGGAGAGACTGATTGACGGCTATTCGTATAAATTGCACGGTATCCTCAACGGGGTAGATTACGATGAATGGAGCCCCGCGATCGATCCTTTTATCGCCGAAACGTTCGATAGCGATTTTATGGACGGGAAACGTGTGTGTAAAAGTGCCTTGCAATACGCTTTCGGCCTTCCCGAACGTGATGATGTTCCGCTGATAGGTCTTGTCGGAAGATTGGTGGAACAAAAAGGGATCGAACTACTCGTCCACTCTATCTATGCTCTGATGCATATGGAACTTCAAATTGTTCTTTTGGGTGCAGGGGAGAAGTGGGCGGAACATTTTTTCAGCGATATTGCCGGACGCTATCCCGATAAGTTTCGCTGCTACATCGGATACCGAAACGATTTGGCACACCAAATCGAGGCGGGATGCGATCTGTTTTTGATGCCTTCCTTATTCGAGCCGTGCGGACTCAATCAAATCTACTCTCTGCGTTACGGAACACTCCCCATCGTCCGTGCAACGGGGGGACTGGATGATACGATCGAAAATTATGCCAATGACTCGACACACGGCACCGGATTCAAATTTTACGATGCCACCCCAAATGCTCTGATTAATACGGTCGGATGGGCAATCTATACATGGTACAATGATCGTCACGGGTTTGAAAATATGCAGCGTAACGCCATGGAGAAACGATTTGACTGGCACCACGCGGCATTAGAGTATGAAGCACTGTACTATCGCATCAAAGCGGGAAGAAGAGGAGAATGAATATTCATCAGCACCATCCGATCACGTATGAGATCACACGACTGAGCGAACTGGATATCTATTTGTTCAAGCAAGGCAATCATACCAAGCTTTACGATAAGTTCGGTTCCCATGCAATGGAGCATCAGGGAAACAAAGGTGTCTATTTTGCCGTATGGGCGCCCAATGCCGCCTATGTCAGTGTCCGAGGCGATTTCAACCATTACGATACCGGCTCGCATCCGTTAAAACTTCGTGAAGACGATTCGGGAATATGGGAAGGATTTATAGCGGGAGTGGCGCAGGGGCTCACCTACAAATATCATATCGCCTCAAAATTTCATAATATCGTCCATGACAAAAGCGATCCGTTCGGTTTTTATGCCGAAGAGCCGCCGAAATCGGCATCCCGTGTCTGGAGTCTGGAAAACTACCCTTGGGACGATAAAGGGTGGATGGAAACACGATATCGTAACAATGCCCATGATGCGCCGATCTGCGTGTATGAGATGCATGTCGGTTCATGGAGACGCAAAGTCGAAGAAGATAACCGTTTTCTCACCTATCGGGAACTTGCCGTCGAGCTGGTAGCGTATCTGAAATCGATGAACTACACCCATGTCGAATTTATGCCTCTCACGGAATATCCGTTTTTCGGATCATGGGGATATCAGGTCGTGGGCTACTTTGCGGCAACGGCACGTTTCGGAACACCGCAGGATTTGATGTACCTGATCGATACGCTGCACCAAAACGGAATCGGTGTCATTATGGACTGGGTACCGTCTCATTTTGCCGTTGATATGCACGGTTTGATCAATTTTGACGGAACGGCACTCTATGAGCACGACGATCCGCGTCAGGGGTTTCATCCCGAATGGGGAAGCATCATTTTCAACTACGGTCGAAACGAAGTCAAATCGTTTTTGATCTCTTCGGCTATGTTTTGGCTGGATAAGTATCATATCGACGGCATTCGCGTCGATGCGGTTGCATCAATGCTCTATCTTAACTATGCCCGAAAAGAGGGGGAGTGGATCCCTAACCAATACGGAGGGAATGAAAACCTCGAAGCGATAGAATTTCTCAAAAAGCTTAATATCAGCGTATACGGGGAATTTTCCGACATTCTGATGATCGCCGAAGAGTCGACCGCCTACCCGATGGTGACACGTCCGGTAGATGTCGGAGGTCTTGGATTCGGATTTAAATGGAATATGGGATGGATGCACGACTCTCTTAAATACATGAGCCGTGATCCGATCTATCGTCAACACCATCACCACCAGCTCACGTTTAGTATGTGGTACGGATTTGATGAGAACTTTATGCTCCCGCTCAGCCACGATGAGGTCGTTCATATGAAAGGCTCGCTCATCAACAAAATGCCGGGCGATCATAATCAAAAATTTGCCCATTTACGTTCATTGCTAGCCTATATGATGGCTCATCCCGGGAAAAAACTCCTTTTTATGGGGGGAGAGATCGCCCAGTTCGCGGAATGGAGTTTTGAACGCTCGCTAGACTGGCATCTTTTGGACTATCCGCTCCATAACGGACTGCAAAAGATGGTCTCTAATCTTAATGCCCTTTATGCAACTGAGCGGGCTTTGCATCAATACGATGAAAAACGTGAAGGATTCGAGTGGATCGATGATCGCGATTACTCCCATAACTGCATCAGCTTTATCCGAAAAAGTGACGATCCTGCCGAAAATATTATCGTTGTATGTAATTTCGCCGATCATACACGGGAAAACTACTGTCTTGGTATACCGTATGCGGGAGATTATGTTGAAATATTCAATTCGCAATCACACTATTATGAGGGGTGGAATATCGGAAATACTTCCCCTTTAGCGGCGGTTGAGAGAGAAATGCACGGCCGCCCCTATACGCTCACACTGACGCTTCCTCCCTTAGGGGTACTTTTCCTTAAGCGTGTTAAAGAGGAAAAAAGATGATTTTCAGCCATAATTTTGGCATAGAATCACTCCCGATCGACTCACGTTTAAAAGCTGAAGCGTTTTCATATCTTTTAAACGAACGGATCAGCAAAGAGATCGGTTATTACGAATTGCCGTTTCAATCGCTTGCGCTTATCGAACACATTCGTCGATTTGCCGAAAAAAATCCTTTTTTGGCAGCAGAAACGATTCAAGATATTGCCGTTATCGGAATCGGAGGATCATCTCTAGGGACCAAAGGGATCGATTCGCTGCTGAAATCGAAAAAAACGCCTCATAGAACGCTCCATTTTCTTGAAAACACCGATCCTATCGCTATTTCCAAAATACTTTCCAACCTGAAAAAAGAGAGTACTCTGTTTATCATTATCTCTAAATCGGGGACAACGATTGAGACCGTCTCTATTTTTAAAACGGTGATCGGCTATTATGGCCTGGATTTGGACGGGATTGACAAAGAGCGTATCGTCGCTATTACCGATGAAGGATCGCCGTTATCGCAATTTGCATCCTATCACGGTGTGCAGCAATTTGAGATACCTAAAAATGTCGGCGGCAGGTTTTCCGTGCTGAGTGCGGCAGGGATCGTTCCTCTGACATTGGCGGGTTACGATACCCAATCGTTATTGGAAGAGGGCGGCAGGTTTTTGGAACGGTTTTTCAATCATGAAGAAGATCATCTTCTGGATAAAGCTTTGTTTCTTTATACACACAGTAGCGATATAAACATTAATGTTCTGTTCGCCTACGCCGATGAACTTGAAAACCTGTGCAAATGGTATGTACAGCTATGGGCCGAGTCGCTGGGTAAAACGGACGGAGCGGGGAATCATATCGGACTGACCCCTTACGCGCTGATCGGTTCGATTGATCAACACTCGTTTTTACAGCTTATTATCGAGGGACCTAGAGATAAAAGTGTTACTTTTATTACGATAGAAGATTTTGAAAATAATTTGATTATTCCCGATATATCGTTGAAATACCTAGAGATGAACGACGTTGTCAATAGAAAAAAGTTTAATGAGCTTATCAATCTTCAATGCGAAGCGACAAAAGAGAGTCTCAGAATGAAAAATATTCCGACTGATCATATTATAATTAAAAAGATAAATGAAGCAAGTGTCGGTACAATAATAGTCTACTATGAATTGTTGACGACTTTAATGGGTAGGATGATGGATATCAATCCTTATAATCAGCCGGGCGTAGAGCTTGGAAAACAGATTCTTTGCAAAAAATTTACAGAGTGAGGGAAATATGATTTTACACGACTACCAATATGATCCGAAATACACAAAAAGTATCGCCTATTTTTCGATGGAATTCGCGATTCATCAAGGGCTAAAAATCTATTCCGGAGGATTGGGCTTTTTGTCCGGTTCGCACATGCGCAGTGCTTATGACCTGCGTCAGAATGTCGTAGGAGTCGGCATATTATGGAGTTTTGGCTATTACGACCAGACCCGCAGCCCCGATCGAAGCCTCAAAGCCGAGTTTATTCGGAAACATTACTATTTTTTAAAAGATCTGGGAATCCAGGCAAAAGTGATTATCCACTCGCAAGAAGTCCATATTAAAGCATATTATCTATCTCCGGACATTTTCAGCTCGGCTCCGTTGATTTTACTCTCGACCGATATCCCTGAAAACGATTTTTTAGCCCGTACGATTACTCATAAACTATACGACGCCAACGAAGAGACCCGTATTTCTCAGGAGATCGTTTTAGGAATCGGCGGAGTCAAGGTACTCGAAGCGCTGAAACAAAAAATAGAAATTTATCATATGAACGAAGGGCACGCCCTGCCGCTGGTATTTGAGCTTTATGCCAAATATCGCGATATGGACGAAGTTAGAAAACGTGTTGTCTTTACGACCCATACCCCTGAAGATGCGGGGAACGAACAGCACAATATCGATCTGCTTCATAAATTCGGGTTTTTTAACGGGCTGGATATGGGGACGGTCCGATCCATTATGTTGATGGAAAATGAAAACAATTTTAATCTCACGGTCGGTGCGCTGCGTGCTTCTAAAATCACTAACGGCGTCTCCAAATTTCATGGGGAAGTGGCGAACCGGATGTGGAAGGATTGTGAAGGAAAATCAGAAATCATTCACGTCACGAATGCGCAAAACCGCCGTTTTTGGACCGACAAAGAGTTGCTGGCGGCATTGGACGATCATGAAGATTATCAGATTATTAGTCGAAAAAAACATCTTAAACGCGGTTTGTTCGCCATTGTTGCCGACCAAACCGGGAAAATGTTTAATCCCGATATTCTGACGATTGTCTGGGCTCGCCGCTTTGCGGAGTACAAACGTCCTGGACTCATCAAACACGATTTCGCACGCTTCAAAAAGCTGCTTCAGCGTACCGATAAACCGGTTCAGATTATTTGGGCCGGCAAACCGTATCCGTTCGATACGAATGCGATTAACGTTTTTAATGAACTTATCCATATCAGTCATGATTATCCGAACATGGCTGTTTTGGTCGGATATGAACTCGATCTCTCCCGAATGCTTAAAAAAGGGTCTGATATTTGGCTGAATACTCCTCGTGTTTCACGCGAAGCCAGCGGAACGAGCGGTATGACGGCGAGTATGAACGGTTCTATCCACTTCTCAACCGATGACGGATGGCACCCCGAATTTGCTAAACATACGATCAATTGTTTTACGATCCCTCCGATCGATCATGATCAGCCGGTTGAGCTTCAGGATGCCGAAGACAACAAAAACATGATGGATATGCTCGAAAACGAGATCATTCCAATGTATTACGATAAACCGGAGCACTGGGTACAAATGATGAAAAGCGCGATGAGCGATGTTATTCCCGCCTTTGACTCAGGCCGTATGGCGCATGAATATTATGTCAAGATGTACGAGCACTAAAGTGCCCGTCACTTCCACTGGAAGCTTGGGTTATACAGCAATTTATTCTTGCGAAAAACAAGATCCATCTGTTTAAGAATTGTGGTCAGGATTTTGATGGTTTCCAGCGCATAATCCCCTTTATTGAGCATAACGCATTCCGCTTTATGGGCAAAAACGACATCCGATATCTCGGCACGGCTGGGAATATTGGTTTTCATTTTGCTTTCCAGTACCTGCGTGGCCAAAATTACCGGCATATGGGCCGCGGTACAGAGATCAAGAATCTCTTCTTGCATATAGGCCAGATTTTCAAATCCTATTTCGATCGCCAAATCTCCCCGTGCTATCATAATCCCTGAATGTCCGTATTCGATCAATGCTTCGAGGATTTCGGGTAAATTTTCGACCCCTTTTTGCGTTTCGATTTTGGCGACAATCGCAATTTCACCTTTTTTACCCAAGCGATCCAACTCATCGATCAGATCGTGTATGTCTTCGGATGTCTGGGCAAACGATATCCCTATGATATCGGCATATTCGCAAATATGGGGCAATACCTCTTTGTCATGATCACAGATAGCACGTACCGCGATATCGCTGTTGGGGAAATTGATCCCTTTCTCATCTTTGAGCGATATCCCTTTTTCATTGCGCGATACGACTTTGCAGACAATATCGTCCCCGAGTATCTCATCAATCACCATTTCGATCTTTCCGTCATCCACAAAAACCTTGTCTCCGACTTTGACTAATCCGCCCAAATGTTCAAGGGTGCATCCTACAACGGCATTGTATTGTTTTGAGTCTTTTTTCAGCGGAGGCTGCCCGTCCGGGTGTATCAGGACACGGTCTCCGCAGAATAGTTTGAATTTTTTCGGTTTCTCTGATTTTTTTGATTTTTTGATGGATGTTCTGATTTTAGGACCGGCGAGATCGACGTAGATTTTCAGCTCTTTTTCGTCGGAACACGCATTTTTAATTTCTTCGGCCATCTCTTTCCATGCAGTCGGATTGTCATGGGCGGTATTAACCCGAAAAAGGTGTACCCCTTCCCGGGATAGATTTTTGAACCACTCTTTTTCATCCGCATAGTTCGAGGGGACGGTAATCATGATTTTGGTTTTGTCCTCGGATGTGGAAAAAATTTCACTGTTTTTGTCCATTATAGCATGAGACTCTTCATAACTCAAAAGTGCTTTAGGAAGATGCAGCTCTTTTTTAAGGGCATGCGAAAGCATCTCGAGCGCAACATTGATGCTGGCCTCCATATGAGCTTGCGAACGTCCGAATGACGATAACCCGACTTTGGTGAGATCGTCTTGCAAATGGGAAAAATCGTGTTTCCGGACATTGAGGTAGTATTTCATATTGAGTAAAGAGACATTAGACATATTTTTGTCGACTTCGGACGACATTTTTTCTTTCAGATCCAACAAGTTATCAAACAACTCAGATAAAACATCTTTCTTCATCATCCCCTCTTTTTCTTTCAATGGTATTTACATCCATATAGTACGCTAAAAAGATTACAAAATAATATTTTATATACAAATCGTAACAATAATTAGCTATGCTAGTGTACTATGTTTTCAATTGTGTTGAGGAATCTCTAGAACGAATTAATCCAAAATAAAGGTGTAGCGATGATTAGTAACATTCTCATGATGAGCGGTGTAAAGGGTTTAAAAGATGTCGATCTGGCCGGTAAAAGAGTTTTGATTCGTGTCGATTTTAACGTTCCGATGGATGCTCATTACAACATATCCGATGACAGCCGTATACGGGCGGCACTTCCTACCATAAACTACTGCATTGATCATAATGTCTGTTCGATTACTCTTGTAAGCCATTTAGGGCAGCCAAAGAACGGGTATGAAGATCGTTATTCTCTTACGCATATCCAAAAACGCTTAGAGAGACTTCTCGAAAAAAAAGTGGAGTTTATTGACGATCTGGAAACGTTAAAAGCCCAAAATTCCCAATGCTCGGTCGAGCGGATTTTTTTGCTTGAAAACATCCGTTTTTTTAATGGAGAGAAAAAAAATGACCCTGCATTTTGCAAACAATTATCTGATCTATGCGACATCTACGTCAATGACGCATTCGGAACCTCGCATCGTAAAGACGCATCGACTTACGGCATTGCCGATTTTGCGAAAATTAAAGTGGCCGGTTTTTTAATGATGCGAGAGATTGAAGCATTTACCAAAGCGCTGGAAAATCCGATTCGACCGATTGCACTTGTTGTCGGCGGTTCAAAAATCTCTTCCAAAATCACCCTGTTAACCTCGGTAATGCCTAAAATTGATAAGCTAATTATCGGAGGGGCGATGAGCAATACCTTTTTAAAAGCACTTGAATATGACATGAAAGCTTCGCTGGTTGAAGACGATTATATTGAGGTGGCTAAAGAGGTATTGAATGAAGCCAAAGCGCATGGGGTAAAAGTTTATCTCCCCGTCGATGTCGTCATAACGGATTCGATCGAATCACCCGTCGATATCAAGGTGACGCCGGCTCAAGACGTACTGGAAGGGTTCCATGCCGTCGACATCGGTCCCGCGACGCTGAAACTCTTTTCCGAGGCGATTGAACTTTCCAATACGATCATCTGGAACGGGCCTATGGGGATTTATGAAATAAGCCAGTTTTCAAAAGGGACATTTAAACTCGCGTCATTCATCGCCGACAGCTATGCGTACAGTATCGTCGGAGGAGGGGACACTGCCGATGCGGTAGAGAAAGCCGGTGAAAAAGAGAAATTCAGCTTTATATCCACTGGTGGGGGCGCAAGCTTGGAGCTATTGGAAGGGAAAATTCTCCCCGGCTTTGAGAAGCTTGACCGAAAAGAATCATGATTGTCGTCTACCGTCATAATAACGGCTCGATAGATGCCGTTTCGCTGAGCGAGATACAAGAGCCGAGCGAATACGAAAAGATTGTATGGATCGATATCTTTAAAGCAAATGAGGAAGAGATAAAGCAAGTAGAAATATTGTTTAATATCAAAATGCCGACCAAGCACGAAAGAGAAGAGATAGAACTCAGTTCGCGTTATTGGGAAGACAGCCGAACCATTAACATCAACTCATACTTCTTTGTCTCTTTCTTTTTTGTCGAGAACAGTAAATCGCACTACAACGAAAGCGTCAGTTTCGTACTGCAGGACAATATCCTCTTTACCGTGCGTGACAGCGAACTTCAAACGTTTGAGATCATGAGCAAAGTACTAATGTCGAATCCGAAAGAGTTTTTTTCCGGGTATGAGATTTTTATGCATATCTTTGATATCCGAATCGACAGAGATGCCGATCTGCTCGAATACGCTTCCAGAGAATCGGATGAGATTCGTAAAAAATTATTATGGGAAGCGGATGCCCATTCGGTTGAGTTGTTGAGAAAAATTTCCACGTTGCAGGAGTTTACCCAAAAGGTGCGTCAATCGGTCTTTGACAAACGGAGAATATTGACGGCGATGGTCAAATCTCCTAAACTTTCTCAAGAAATCAAACAGGATATTACGATTATGATGAAAGACTTGAATTCGTTGGTGGAGTTTATTACGATTGACGGCAATACGCTCGACAACCTTCAAAATCTTTTTTTGGCCCAGACCAATATCGAGCAAAATAAGATCATCAAGCTCTTTACCGTCGCCAGTGTGGTTTTGATGCCTCCGACACTCATCGCCAGTATTTACGGGATGAACTTTCATTTTATGCCGGAGCTCGGCTGGCATTTAGGGTATCCGTTTTCACTGGGGCTGATGATTATCGCCGGATTAATACCGCTTATTTATTTTCGAAATCGGGGATGGCTGTAATTAAGCGCGTAACAATGATTGTACGTACAGAGCGATCTGCCGCTCCTCATCCGTCGGAATGACGAGCAGTGCCACGTTACTCGTTTCATCATGAATCCGGGTTTCTAACGCACTGTTTTTAGTTCTATCCAAACGGATACCCATATGTTCCAACCCTTCGCAGACCATTTCATGTATCAGCGGTGAGTGTTCGCCGATCCCTCCGGTAAAGATGACGGCATCGACTCCGCGTAAGACACTCATATAGGCACCGAGCTGTTTTCTAAGTCTATAGGCAAACATATCAATGGCTAACGCCGCATTGGCATCGCCGCTCTTTCGCGCTTCGATGATCGATCTGAGATCATTGGTACCGGCAATAGCCAATAAACCGCTTTTTTTATTCAAGAGCGTATCCACTTCTTCGATACTCATCCCTTTTTCATGCATAAGATACCCTATGATAGAGGGATCGATACTTCCGCATCGCGTCCCCATCATCAGCCCCTCCAGAGGTGTCATCCCCATGGAGGTATCGATACTGCGTCCTTTTTGAATGGCACAGGCGCTCACACCGTTGCCGATATGAAAGGTAATTAAATTAAGAGTCTCGATAGGCTTTTGCAGCAGATCGGACGCCTGAATGCTCACATAATGGTGGGAGGTACCGTGAAAGCCGTACCGGCGGACATGAAACGATTCGTACAAATCATGTGCGAGGGGATAGCGGTACGCGTACGCGGGCATAGTCTGATGGAAAGCCGTGTCAAAGACCGCAAAATTCGGGACGCTCGGAGCAATGGCGCGGGCAGCTTGAATCCCCTCGACATTTGCCGGATTATGGAGCGGTGCGAGGGGTATAAGGGCCGTGATTTCACGGATGAGCGCATCATCGACCCGTGCGGGTTCATGAAAACGTTCTCCTCCGTGTACGACACGATGACCGATTGCATCGATTTTGGTTATATCAATATTATGAAGTTGCAGTTGGGAACGCATTAATTCAAATCCCTCATGATGATCGCGGATCTCTTCGATCAGTCCGTGATCGATTAACTGCAATGTTTTAGTGTTGTAAATGCTGTATTTAATAGAAGAGCTTCCTGCATTGATGACCAAAATACTCATAGTTTCTCGCTTTGTTGAGCCTGAATGGCGGTAATCAGTACCGTGTTGACGATATCGGCGATTTCGCATCCTCGGCTGAGATCGTTAACCGGTTTTTTGAGTCCTTGAAGTACCGGACCGATAGCCACGGCTCCGGAGGAGCGTTGTACCGCTTTGTAAGTGTTGTTTCCGGTGTTTAGATCGGGAAAAATAAAGATTGTCGCTTGTCCCGCAACCGGAGAATTCGGTAGTTTTATCAAGGCAACTTCCGGATCTATCGCGGCGTCATATTGGATCGGTCCTTCGATGAGAAGCTCAGGATAGCGTTCTTTGACTATTTTGGTCGCTTCACGTACTTTTTCGACATCATCGCCATGCCCCGAATTACCGGTAGAGTAAGAGAGCATGGCGATTCTCGGTTCTATGCCGAACGCTTTGGCGCTGAAAGCTGAAGCAATCGCGATTTCGGCAAGTTCGGGTGCAGTGGGGTCTTGATTGATGGCACAGTCCGCATACACGAGTACTTTGGTATCCAGGCACATGAAGAACAAACTCGATACCAGCGAGATTTCGGGAAGCGTTTTGATGATCTGCAATGCGGGAAGAACCGTATCCTGCGTCGTATGAATGGCACCCGAAACCATTCCGTCCGCGTCGCCGCTATGCACCATCATGGTGGCAAAATAGGTTCGGTGGTTCATCGCGTCTATTGCCGTATTCATACTGAGACCTTTATGGGCACGCAAGGCATAGAAACTGTCGATGTACTGCTGCATAAGCGGAGAAGTTAACGGGTCGATAATAGTGGCTTTGGTGATATTAAGCCCCAGTGTATTGGCCTGATGTAAAACGCTTGTCCGTTCTCCCAGTAAAATCAAATCGACGGCATCCCGACGCAATAAAATTTCGGCGGCACGCAAAATACGTTCATCATTGCTTTCAGGCAGGACGATGCGTTTTCGTTCGGATCTGGCGCGCTGATAGAGCGTGTATTCAAACATGGCGGGGGTAATAATATCGCTGTGAGCCGTATGAAGACGCTCTTGTAGCAGATCAATATCGACAGCATTCATAAATGCTCCGACCGCCAGGGCAATTTTACGATTTTGTTCCGGATGAAGCGATGCCGAGATACTGTCTACTTTCAGGGCACTTTGGTAAGTATCGCTCTTGACGCTTAAAATGGGTATGTTCAGAAAATTGATGCCGCCGATCAGTTTTAAAAAATTGTCCGGCGGGATGATACCGCCGGTCAGTAAAATTGCTGAAATGGTGGGGAAATCTTTGGAATAATTGGCATATAGGACGGTTAAAATGATATCTAAACGGTCCCCCGGCACGATGATAAGATCATTATCCTCTAGCCGATCCAACAGGTGTTCCAAATGCATCGCGGCTATTTTAGGATGTCTTATCATCCGATCGAGATCTTTTTTCTCGCCGACAAGCTGATAACATTCCAGTGCATGTTTGACCTCGGCCACACTGACACGATCGAGTTCGTCAATTTCCTCCATAAAAAAGGTAAGAGTATTTTTGTCGATGACCTTTTCGGTGAAAGTACGATATATTGTCTCATCCAGCCGATTAACAAAAAGGGCGATTTGCTCCACATGTTCATTTTTGAGCGATACCCGTTCCAAATCGATTTCATGAATGAGCTGTTCATGGGTTTTATATTTTCCGTTTATGACGCTGACGTAGGGTGCTTGTAGGTTTTTAGCGATTATATGATTAAAGTTTTGAGAGAGCGTTTTGGAAAAAGAGGCCTGATCCAGTCCCTGAATCATGACAAAATCGAATTCCGACTCTAACCGATGATACTGTTCAAACAAACGCTCCAGAACAATAGATTCTTTCCCCTCGGAGAGGAGTGCTTCCACTTCATCCAGCCCGAAACATCGGCAACTTTCGGGAGTTTGCTCCAAATTAAAGTGTTTGATCATAAACTCTATATCACTGTCGGGCAAGGAAATATTTTTAATAATAGGTTTAAAAAATGCCAGTTTGTGGACACGGCTTTTTAGGAGTTCCATAATCCCCATCGAGATGATCAGCGATCCCGAATTTGACTCTAACGAAGCGATATAGAGGTTTTTGACACTCACGGCGGCACTCCTTGATCATAAATACGAACATTTTATCATTGATCTATATTATACATCTTTAATGCGCTTAACACCAAAATAGACCTATACTTCCTCTCACCATTTACGAGGACCTATAATGCCATTTTTACAATTCTCTCTTTTATCCCCGATCGTTCAAGCGGTGAAAGAGAGCGGCTACACTCACCCTACACCCATCCAGGAAAAAGTGATCCCCCTTGTCTTGGAGAAGAATGACATTCTTGCGCGCGCTCAGACGGGAAGCGGAAAAAGTGCGAGCTTTGTATTACCGATATTACATCTTTGGTCGTTAAGCCGCAGTGAGGGGAAAGGGAAGATCAAAGCCCTCATCCTCACCCCGACGCGGGAACTGACACTACAGGTGGCACAGACGTTTGAAGTCATGGGGAAACATCTGCCGATAAAACCGAAGGTGGTAAGCGTCATCGGCGGGGAAAGTATCGGCGATCAGCTCTACGCTATCCAGCAGGGGTGCGATATTCTCGTCGCAACGTCGGGGCGATTTCTCGATGTGTTGAGAAAAAAACAGATGAACCTCTCGCACTTGGAATTTTTTGTCCTTGATGAGGCGGACAAAATGCTCGATCTCGGATTTGCCGAAGAGTTGGAGTTGATCTTAGAATCGATACCCTCACAGCGTCAAAACCTCCTCTTTTCCGCGACCTATCCGCCGAAGATGGAGATGATAGCCTCCCACATCACCAAAAACCCGATTCATATCTCCATAGAAGCCCAAATGCCGACCGTAGAGAGTATCCATCAGCGGGTGATCGAGGTGAATCCCGAAAATCGCGGACCGTTGTTGCGCCACCTTCTCAGCACCGAAAAATGGGAGCAAGTACTGGTCTTTATGGCGAACAAAAGAGCCTCCGACAATATCGCCGCAAAGTTTCGCAAATACGGATTTTCGGCCGACTCGTTTAACGGCGATCTCCTCCAAGAGGATCGTACTTATGTGTTGGAACAATTCAAAGCGAAAAAAATCCGCATCCTTTTCGCTACCGACATCGCAGCGCGTGGGCTGGATATCGATGATATCACCTGTGTTATCAATTTCGATCTTCCCCGCTCTCCCGCAGATTATATCCACCGTATCGGACGGACGGGACGGGCTGGAAAATCAGGGCTTGCGATCTCGTTCATCGGATTTGCCGAAAGGGATCATTTCGCACTGATCGAGAAACGCTCCAAAATCAAGCTTCCGCGCGAACAGATCGAGGGATTCGAACTCATCGGAACCCCTCCGCCGAAAACAAAAGGTCCCGAGCCGATCAAAGGAAAAGGGAAAAGTAAAAAAGACAAAGCCCGTGAGCTTGCCGCCAAAAATACTAAAAACGCAGGAAACCAATGAATAGCCTCATAGATCTTCTTTCTCAAAAAACAGAGCTTACAACTAAAACTGTAGGGAATATTCTCAAGCTTCTCGAAGAAGGGTCTACCATCCCTTTTATCGCCCGCTACCGAAAGGAAATGACGGGGGGCGCTACGGACGAGCAGCTGCGGGAGTTCGAGAGCATCTACGGCTATTCGAAAAAACTTCTGGAACGTAAAGAAGAGGTGGGGCGGCTTATTTCGGAGCGTGCCGAGCTCAGCAATGAATTGCGCACATTATTGAACGGCGCTGCCACTCTTCAGGAGGTCGAGGATATCTACCGCCCATTCAAAGAAAAGAAAAATACCCGTGCCAGTGTCGCCATTGCCTCAGGGCTGGAACCGTTGGCCGATCTGCTGGAGAGCGGACGGTTGGAATTGGACGAATTTACCAAAAGAGCCGATGGTTTTATCAAAGGCTCCGTTTCCACACGCGAGGATGCGATCAAAGGGGCTCAGGACATTGTGGCGGAGCGCTACAGCGACGATGCGCGTGAGCGCGATTACTGGCGCCGTCAGATACAGGACTATTCCTCATTTGAGATCAAAGCGGCAAAAGGGATGAAGGAGGAGGGACTGTTCGCCAAACTCGCCGGAAAAACGGAGAAAATCGCCTCTATCCCCTCGCACCGTTATCTGGCGATTATGCGCGGCGTAGCCGAAAAAGAGCTGAGTGTCAAAATCGCACTTGATATGGATCGGGTGGAGAATACGATTACACGTTACCGTATCCCAAAATTTGCCAAAAGTTCTCAAACTTTACTGTCGGCGGCGTATCTCGACGGTTTTAAACGTCTCCTTTTCCCCTCATTGGAGCGGGAAATCCATGCGATGATCAAAGAGCGATCGGATATCCAGGCGATCAATACGTTCGGAAAAAACCTCTCGCAGCTCTTAAGCTCTCCTCCCGTCACCAAACGTGTAATTTTAGGGGTCGATCCGGCGTACCGCACGGGATGCAAACTTGCAGTCGTCGATGAGAACGGCACCTATCAGGATCATACGGTGATTTATCCGACCCCGCCGCAAAACGATTATGAGAAGAGCGCGAAAGCGATCAAACAATTATGTGAGCGTTACGGAATCAATGCGGTTGCTATCGGTAACGGAACGGGCTCACGGGAAACTCAGGAGTTTTTTGCAAAGCTGAACCGCGATGAGGGGATGTGTCTCACCTATACGGTCGTCTCCGAAGCGGGTGCATCGGTCTATTCCGCCTCTAAAATCGCTCAGGAGGAGTACCCAAAGCTTGATGTGACGATCCGGGGGGCGATATCGATTGCACAGAGGTTGCGCGATCCGATGGCGGCACTGGTCAAGATCGATCCGAAATCGCTCGGCGTAGGGCAGTATCAGCACGATGTCGATCAAAAACTCTTGGAGAAAAAACTAGGCGATGTCACCGAAGATCTCGTTAACCGTATCGGCGTCGATCCCAACAGTGCTTCGGTATCGCTTCTCTCCTACGTGGCGGGTGTGGGAACAAAGGTGGCCAAGGCAATCGTAGAGTACCGCGAGCAAAGCGGAGCGTTTAAAGCCAAGCAGGAACTTCTCAAGGTCAAAGGTCTCGGTGCCAAAGCGTATGAACAGTGTGCCGGGTTCTTTCGGATACGGGAGGGGATAAGCGTACTGGACAACACCGGCGTTCATCCTGAGAGTTATGAGGCGGCGAATGAGCTGATGAAGCGGTTTGAACTCACCACCATCACAAAAGAACAACTCCCCGAAATCGCGCGGGTGTTAGGAGTAGGGGACGCGACACTCACAGACATTATCGCGGAGCTTCGAAAACCGGGATTCGACCCGCGAGAGACGCTGCCTCCGATTATGTTCCGTTCGGATTTAACCGACATTAAAGAGCTGCGTGAGGGGTCTATCGTTTCAGGTGTCGTCCGAAATATTGCCGACTTTGGAGCATTTGTCGATATCGGACTGAAAAATGACGGATTAATCCATATATCACAGATGTCCGATAAGCGGATATCGCATCCCCTTGAGGTCCTCAGCGTAAATCAGCAGTTGAGCCGTATCCGTGTTATCGAAGTCGACGGTGCCAAAGGAAAAGTAGGTTTAAGTTTGAAGGATATAGTAATCTAATTTGTTTTTTAATGTATATTTTAATGTATTCAAAACTAGAATAATGACAAGCAGAGGTTGACTGAAAAGTGCAGTTCTTTTTCTGCAATTTACTCTAAAGGATATATTATGTTTTTAACACGATTCGATCCGTTTAAAGAGTTGCTCACGTTAGAAGAGCGCATGAGAGGGGCGTTTTCGCCTGATATAACCAAAGATATGTTTTCAAGCTTTAAACCCTCCGTCAATACGAGGGAAGGGGAGTTTGCCTACCATATCGATGTCGATCTTCCCGGTGTCAAAAAAGAGGACATCGGTGTAAAGGTCGAAAACGGTGTTCTGACTCTCAAAGGGGAGAGAAAAGAGAAAAAAGAGGTCAAAAAAGAGGAATACTATCAGTGTGAAAGCAGTTTCGGCAGTTTTACCCGTAGTTTTACCTTGCCCTCAAATGTCGATGCCGAAAACATACATGCCGAAAACAAAGACGGTGTGCTGGAGATTACTTTGCCGAAAAAAGAGGGCAAAGGTGAGTCTGCAAAACAGATCAAGGTGAAATAGCCGTTTTCTGATAAATCCGTTAAAGGAGTTACCGTGTCAGCATTAGCGTGGCTTTCGAACAAACTCGAAGATGGGAGAATTGCGTGTGAAGCGTGCAATCAGCATTGTAAGCTTCATGAAGGTGAATACGGTGTCTGCGGTGTACGCAAAGTAGAAAACGGGGAGTTGCAGCTTCTGACATACGGCCTTGCGGCCGCGGTGAATGTTGATCCGATCGAAAAAAAACCGATGTTTCATTTTTTACCGGGGTCACAGGTCTTTTCGTTCGGGACGGTAGGGTGTAATTTTTCGTGCAAATTTTGCCAAAACGCCGATATTTCCCAATACCCGAAAGAACACAATCACGATATATTCGGAAGTTCGCTTTCACCTCATAAAGCGGTTGAATTGGCTCTTGAATACGGATGCCAGAGCATCGCCTATACCTACAATGAGCCGGTTGTTTTTTTCGAATACACCTATGATACGGCCAAACTGGCCTACGAAGCGGGACTGAAAAATATCTATGTCACCAGCGGTTACGAAACCCATAAAGCGATTGATACGATAGCCCCATTTTTAGACGGGATGAATATTGATATTAAAGGATATAGCCAGTCGTTTTACAAAGATATCTGCGGCGGTTCGCTCAAACCTGTCTTGGAGACTGTCGAATATGCCCATAAAAAAGGGATCTGGATCGAAACGACGACTCTTTTGATTCCGGGATTGAACGATTCGGATGAAGAGATTCGAAAAATCGCGTCGTTTCAAGCGGCGATCGATCCTTCAATGCCGTGGCATATAAGTGCGTTTCAGCCGATGTATAAAATGACGGATATTCCCCGTACACCCTCTTCAACCCTTCGACGTGCCTATGAAATAGGCAAGGAAGCGGGATTAAAATACGTTTATGTCGGAAATATCGATGATGAGTCGCGTGAATCGACCTATTGTTCTTCCTGTCATAAGCCGCTTATCGATCGGCACGGCCACGTCGGTCAATTTGTTACGAACCATCTTGTCAATCTAAATGTCTGCCCTTACTGCGGTACATCGGTTGAAGGGGTTTGGAATTAGACATTCCGTAGCTTATGATGTATCTTTTGAAGTAGTAGAAGCCATATTCCGCCTACTGAAAAAACCGCTATGGCAGCAAAAACGGAAGTGATTGTAAATCGTGCAAAGCCCAACATATCTCTCAGGAACGGGATTAATAATATTGCTGAGAGAAGCACGACAACCCCTCCGAACATATAAATCAGCATCGGATTGCCGCGGTTGTAACCCAAACGCAGGGAACCGTTAAAATCGCTGTTTGCCAAAACCAAAAGAAACAATGTAAAGACCAGTGCCGCAAACAGAGTGCTTTGTATGGAATGGATATGCCATCCCATCTGCAGCAATAGAAGATATCCGAATAAGAAAACAAGGGCAATACCCGCACCCTGAGCCAAGGCGAATCCGATATTGTTCGCGGTAAAAGGGCTACTGTTCAAATGTCGCGGTGGACGGTGCATGATATGAGCCTCTGCCGTATCGGCTTCAAAGACAATCGCACAGGCCGGGTCTATCAGCAGTTGGAGTAAGACGATATGGACAGGCTGCAGCATTACCGGCCAGTGCAGCAAAGCAGGTACAAGCGTCAATGCAATAATAGGAAGATGTACGGCAAAAATGAATCGAGTGGCTTTTGTGATGTTGTCATAGATGGATCTGCCTTGGCGAATTGCGGCGACAATACTGCCGAAGCTGTCATCCAATAAGACGATAGCGGCAGCTTCCCGCGCCACATCGGTACCGCGCTCGCCCATGGCGATCCCAACATCGGCCGCCTTCAGAGCAGGCGCATCGTTTACGCCGTCCCCGGTCATCCCTACAACATTGCCGTTTTTTTGTAATAATTGAACCAGACGAAGCTTTTGTTCGGGCTGCATACGTGCACAGATATCGCTCTCTTTCAATCGTAAGAGCAAATCATCATCCTTTAATCGGGATATTTCGTCGCCGGTAATGACGTTAGGACGTTCGGATAATCCTACCTCCTTTGCAATGGCATGCGCCGTAGACGGATGATCTCCCGTGAGCATAAGGACACGTATACCGGCATGTTTGCATTCTAAGAGTGCTTCAGATACTTCAGGACGCGGAGGATCCATAAAACCGATAAGACCCAGAAAAATGAAATCAAAGTCGTGTTGGCTTTTAGGCCAGATCGGCTTGGAAGCCGTCGCCTGAAGCTCACCTCTCGCAACGCCCAATACCCGTAAACCGCGCTCAGCCATATCTTCAACCTGAGCTTGAATGCTACTCCGTTTGATCTCGGAAAGATGGCATAAATCGGCAACGGCTTCAGGGGAACCTTTAGTAGCAAGCAGATGCAATGAGGGATTGATATCGGAGAAAATACGGGTCATAGCCATTATTTCGGTAGACAGTTCATAATGAAACTCGGGGCTGCACTCATCATGCATATGCTCCGTACCCACTAAATGTTCGTGCCCAAATGATTGAATCGCCTTTTCCATGGGGTCAAAGGGATCGGCCGGAGTTGCCAGCATGGCAAATTCGATCAGAGGATGAAACTTTTCTGTGAGTTCTTTTTTATCTGAGGATGTAAACGTTACGCCATCGACAGACAATTCGGCAATCTGCATTCGGTTTTGCGTTAACGTTCCCGTTTTGTCGACCGCAAGGACGGTAATCGCTCCCAATGCTTCCACAGCAGATACACGACGAGTCAGTACTTTGATTTTCGTAATACGCCACGCGCCCAATGCTAAAAAGACGGTGAGAATGACGGGTATCTCTTCGGGAAGGGTTGCCATCGCCAGTGTAATCCCGGAGAGGATACTTTCCAACAGCGAGAGATCATTCAATCCCCAATTGATGAGGATAAGCGCAGATGCCAAAGTTAATGCGATAAGGCTTAATGCGCGGATAAGCGAACGGGAAGCTTTTTGTAAACCGGATATCGTCTCTTCGGTGCCGCTCAGCGATTGGCCGATATGTCCGACGGCCGTATCAACCCCTACGGCATGAACTCTGGCGTATCCGACCCCTTTTGTCACTACCGTACTGGCATACAACATTGCTTCGGGTACTTTTTCAACGGGGACCGATTCACCGCTCATAAGGGATTCGTCAACCGATAATTGTCCCTCTAGCAAGCGTGCGTCTGCCGCAATACGGTCACCTTCATGCAAGATCATCAGATCGCCGTGAACCACATCACGTCCCGGTATGCGGATCTCTGCTCCGTCTCGAATGACTAATGCACGGGGAGCGGAAAGATCGCGCAACGATTCCAGCGCACGTTGTGTTTTGTGTTCTTGAACCAGTGTGATTGCAATCACGACAAAGACAAAAGAGAGTAAAAAGATCGCTTCGGCACGATCCCCCAGAATCAGATAGATACTGCCGGCTGCCAGCAACATTAGAAACATCGGTTCTTTGATGACGTTCAGTAAAATAGAGGAGAGCTTTTTGGGTTCACTCTCCGGCAATGCGTTTGAACCGTATCGAATTTTATTGGATTGAGCCTCTTTGGAATTTAATCCGATTAACAGCGTTTCAGCTTTCATGCACTCATACAATCAGCGGGACGAATTGAAATCCGGGGAGTCCATAGCCCTCAACGGTTCCATCCTCTTTTTTTGTAAGGCACCAAATACTGTTTTGGACGGGGACAACAAGTCTTCCGTCCGTTTTAAGCTGATCGAACAAGGTCTCCGGCATTTCGAGTGCGCTTGCGGAGACGAGAATACGGTCATATATTTCTCCGGGCTTTCCGAGAATAGACGAACTGCCTTGGGTGATTGACGCGTTGTCTATTCCTATTTTTTGCAAGCTTTTTCTCCCGTACTCTACCAATGAGGGGTCTATTTCGATCCCTTCCACAAATCCTGACGCTCCGACAGCCGTAGTCAGAAGTGCCGTCGTCCACCCCGAACCCGAACCGATATCCAATATTTTGTTCCCTATATTCGGTTGGAGGAGTTCCAGCATAATCGCAACGGTGTAGGGCTGTGATATCGTTTGCGCCCGTCCGATCGGCAAAGGCCGGTCTTCGTATGCATACGGATAGAATTCATCGGGGACAAAAAAGATGCGATCGCATTTCTCGAATGCATCGATAAGTAAAGGGGAATGGAGAACGCCTGAAGAAATCAGATAATTAACAAGCTGTTCATGACTCTCCATGCTCAATTTCCTACTCTTTTTTTCCCAAAATCTGGTCAAGATGGTAAAAAAGATTCGGATATTTTTGCTTGATTTCACTGACCAGCCAATCCAAATCAATATTGACGACGGTGCTGTCGGATTGCGTCCGTGCCATTGTCCGTATCCGATCCATGGCAACTTCCCACACGTCTTCGAAATCTATCGGCAAGCGCTGCCAAATCGCTTTTTCAAGTTTATGCTGAAAATTTTCGCTTTGAGTGACGGTTAGCATACCTATGAGCTTTGCGATTGATTCGAAAGATGTGAGTGCATAGACCTGTTCTTCTTCGTCCACAATGATCCAGGGCTGATTTTTATTCCAGCTCCCCTGTATCAGTTCGAGGGAACGATGCCGCTCGTCCGAGCCGGAAGACATTTTAACGACCGTTACCTCAGAGGGATCGATTCCCATTTTTTCGGAGATTTCCCCTATATGATTATGCAAATGATCCGGATAAGACATTGCAGCTCTTTTTATTCGCCGACGATCGTTCGCGCGGTAGGGTTGGCACTCAATCGTGCTACGGGGATAGGCTTACCGGTTCTTTCACAAATTCCGTAGGTACCTAATGCGATCTTATTGAGTGCCGCATTGATATCCGACATCTCTGCTTCCAGCTTTTGCAAAAGCGCCTGATCGTTCGTATTGTCGATTTCAAGTCCCGCTATCCCTTCTATATCGTCGATTTCATCTTCATCTACGATACTGTTCAGTTCTGCTTTTAAAAGAGCGATGTTTTTTTCAATTTTTGCTTTTTCGGTTTTTAGGATCGCTTCGAATGCTTTGATATCCAGATCATGTCGTCTACTCATTTTGTCCCCGTTCTTTTAATAAAATATCCGGCAGATACCGGAAAAATAGATTTAAAAATGCGAAAGAAGATCTTCTATCGGGCATTTTACAAGATCAGCGGCTATGTTTTTTGCCAACGCTTTTTGTGCGGTTTCAGAGAGAGCTTCGCTCAGTTCATTGTGATGTTTTTTTGGGAAAGCAAGATAACAAGAACCTTCGGGGAGATCGGCTAAAAATGCGGAGATATCATTGGCTATATGATGAATTAACCGCTGTTGACTTTCATGTTCGACACCGTGATCGTCTCCGCTCTCATGCCCGAATCGCCCTCGGTCGTCGCTAAGGGTCTCGCCCATAGTCTGTCGCCCTTCGACATAATCTAAATCGTACTTAAGCTCCAAATGATATCGGTCGGTCTCATCAATCCACTTCACTTGATAACTTTTTAGTTCACCCATATCCGCGACGATAATGTATTTGCCGTTGTGTTCCATCTGATTCTCCTTGTATTCTTGAAGATTATAAATGATTATTTTATATGATACTCTCGGAAATATAAAGAAAAGATTACGATATGCAAGTGAATAAATTTACTTTATAATATGCAATGATAAATCAATAAATAAAGAGTACAAATGACGGAACGTTTCAATCAGGTCGCCAAAGAGTGGGACAAAGGGGACATGCGGCAAAATATTGCCCACGCCGTATTTCAAACCATTACGAGCCGAATAGCTTTATTAAATCATATGAGTATTATGGATTTCGGTGCGGGAACGGGACTGCTTAGCTTTAAAATCGCTCCGATGGTCAAAAATGTCACAGGGATAGACCTCTCCGAAAAGATGCTCGAACAGTTGACGAGCAAAAACAGCGATAAAATTTGTGTCGACGGAATCTGCCAAAATATTTGCGAAGTACCGTTGGATAAAAAATTTCACGGGATTGTAAGCTCAATGGCAATGCACCATGTGGAAGATATTTCCGATTTATTCAGAACGTTTCATAGTCATCTCCAACAAGACGGGTTCATAGCGATTGCCGATCTGGAAGCCGAAGACGGCACCTTCCATTCCCATGGAAACGATGGGGTGTATCATTTCGGATTTGAGCGGGATACATTACGTGAAACAATAGAAAATGCGGGGTTCAAGCATGTCCGATTTCATCACGCGTACAGTGTAGAAAAAGAGGGGCGGGGATATCCTATCTTTCTTGTGATTGCCCACAAACGCGATTAAGAAGAGAAAAATATTTAGTCGATATATGCTAAAGTGTATAAAATCGACATTATGGACAGAATAATGCAAATTCCTAAAAAAATTCTTGTCAATGAAAAAGCGTTTGCCCTTTTATTGATAGTATTTGCATTTTTTGGGTTGAGCGTTATGACAATCCAATATAAAAGCCAAATGATTGAATATAAAAAAGCTATTTTAGAAAATGCCCATGTCCATATTTTGGGTCTCATCAACCTTAAAGCTTGGAATGACTTTTACGACGGTGTTTATGTAAAAAAACGTCCTGATATTTCGCAAAATTCCTATATCGATAATGACGTCATAATAACTGACAACAACCAGTCTTTCATCCGCATCAATCATGCATGGATGCTTCGTCAGCTTTCCGAACGTATTCACAGTAAAATGTACAGCTTCACGATCAGCAGTCTTCATCCTAAAAATCCTGTTAACAAAGCGGGAGAGTTTGAAGCAAGAGCTTTGCATTATCTAGAACAAAATCCGAGTTCTAAGTATTATTACGAATTTAACGATCAGGAGAAAAAACTCTATTTTCTCGAACCGCTTAAAGCAACCGACAAATGTGTACAGTGCCACTTTTATGAAAAGTCCGGCGAAAATCGCGGAGGGATCACCATTATCCATGACACCGCTTTTTTGTATACCCAACGCCAAATGCTCCTGACGCAATCACTGATTATCGGGGCGATATTTATCGGCATGCTCTTCTTTATCTATAAGATGTACTGCTTATTGCTTCGTCACAATAGGAAGTTAACCCATTTGAATGAGACTTTAGAAGAAAAGGTTGATGAACGGACACGTGAACTGGATGAGCAAAACATCTATCTGCAAGCCGTTTTGGACAGCAGCCCCGATATCATTATCATCACGGACGGAGAACATTTACTGAGTGCCAACGGAAGTTTCTTCTCCTTTTTTCACTACGAAACATTAGAGGCGTTCAAGCAAGAACATGAGTGTATCTGTGATTTTTTCGATAAAGTCGATGAATTGGAATATCTGCATGACAAGAAAATAAATGGGCAGTTATGGCCGTTTTACCTGCTTGATCATTCCGATATCCGGCATAAGGTGCAAATGACGATCGATAGGCAAACATTATTCTTTTCGATCAAAGCACGCCGTCTGGAAGGATCGGCAAATAAAGTTTTAGTGGAGCTTTCAGATATTACGGAAGTCGAAAGCCAGAAAAAGAGTTTTGAAAAACTGGCCATTACCGATAAATTGACAGGGCTGATCAACCGCTTTCAATTCGATATTTTGTGTGCCCATACCCTTAACAATGCCAAACGTTATCGCGAACCTCTTTCGTTAATTATGTTCGACATCGATTTCTTTAAAAATGTGAACGATAACTTCGGTCATAATATCGGTGATATTACCCTGAAGCATGTGGCACAGTCCATAACAGAGCGTCTGCGATCGTCCGATATATTTGCACGGTGGGGAGGGGAAGAATTTATGATACTTCTTCCTAAAAGCGGTTATGACGATGCAATGAGGTTGGCGGAAGAGTTGAGACGTGCTGTTGAAAGTGAACCTTTTGATACGATAGGGCATATTACCATCAGTTTCGGTGTCGCCGTTATGGAAATCGATGACGATGAAGCCTCATTACAGCAGCGTGCCGATAAAGCGTTGTATATAGCCAAAAAGAAAGGGCGTAATCGTGTTGAATTTTGCTGCTAGAGACTCTTCTCGCACACTTCTTG
>Ga0265297_10002860_pt1 | contig 33283 bp, 18 predicted proteins | sample Munlanlwell13791_FD_192502 | JGI IMG/M metagenome (GOLD analysis project Ga0265297, IMG submission 192502) | Leachate microbial communities from a municipal landfill in Southern Ontario, Canada - Leachate well 137-91 | ecosystem: Engineered > Solid waste > Landfill > Unclassified | place...
GCTCATTATCGAATCTACAGAAGAGAAAAACCATCAGGCAGCCGATGAGGTGCATGCAGCTTTTCTGAATAAAATGTCCAAGACATTACTTATCGAGTTGAGACAAAAAATCACGGATAATTTTGGCTTTGGCGATTTTGTATTTATCAATCCGGATACAGGCATTGAAGAAGCACGGGTTGAAAATTTACGCGGATTACAGGAAAGTATTTTTAAAATCAGTGACGAAACACTTTATTATCATGTTTCGCGGAATAATATTTCCCGCTGGCTATATTCCCGTGCCATGTTTCCATTGGCCGAATTTCTAAAAAACATAAATGTAGGTAACTTTACCCCGACTGATCTGGTAAAAGTTCGTGAAATCATATTCGATGCCATCGTTCATTACCGTAAAGTGAAGAACCGGGGGGTTGTGGCGGTTTTTCAACGTGAGCGTTTTGACCAGTATTCAAACTTTGCGCGTATTGGTGAAGGTTCATTAGGCGGTAAAGGTCGCGGTCTGGCATTTATCGATGCCATGATAAAACGTAACGAAAGCTTTGAGAAGTTTGAAAATGCACAAATAACGATACCCAAAACGGTAGTATTGTGCACCGAGAATTTCACAGACTTCATGGAGCTAAATCAACTTTATCCGATTGCTTTGTCCGAGTTGAAAGATGATGAAATACTGAAACATTTCCTCAAAGCCCACATTCCTAAACTTTTAATTGCCGATTTACTTGCTTTTTTGGGGGCCATTAACGGACCTATTGCAGTTCGTTCATCCAGTTTACTGGAAGATTCACATTATCAACCTTTTGCGGGAATTTACTCCACTTATATGGTTCCTTTCAATGCCGATAGTAAAACGCAGATGCTGGAAATGCTTGCCGAAGCCATCAAAGCGGTTTATGCTTCCGTTTTTTACCGGGATAGTAAAGCCTATATGACAGCGACCAAAAATGTGATAGACGAAGAAAAAATGGGCATTGTTCTACAGGAAATCTGCGGAAATGCTTACGGTGATCGCTTTTATCCATCTTTTTCAGGAGTTGCACGTTCCCTTAATTATTATCCGATAGGAGCTGAAACACCCGAAGATGGTATTGTCAATATCGCGCTTGGACTTGGGAAACACATTATGGATGGAGGAACAAGTTTACGTTTCTCACCTGCTTATCCTAACAATATACTACAAACAAGTACAATGGATCTTGCGTTACGTGAAACCCAAACCTATTTTAATGCGCTGGATTTGAGTGAAACTGTTTTTATTCCACAGGTGGATGATGGCTTTAATCTATTGAAATTAAGGGTTTCGGATGCAGAAAAAGATGGAACGCTGAGATATATTGCCTCAACTTTAAATATACAGGATCAGGTTATTCAGGATGGATTGTACGATGGCGGTCGGAAAATAATCACTTTTACCAATATTCTGCAACACAATGTATTTCCCCTCGCTCCTATTCTGAAAGAGGTATTACATGTTGCCCAACTTGAAATGGGACGCCCCATTGAAATTGAATTTGCAGTTAATCTGGATTATTCACCCAAAAAGCAACATATTTTTTACCTGCTTCAAATCCGGCCGATTGTCGACAGCAAAGAAATGATTAATGAAGACATTGGTTCCATTCCCGATAAAAACACGATAATCAGTAGTAACAGTGCGTTAGGACACGGGATTACGAACGATGTATTCGATATCGTATATGTAAAACCCGAATCGTTTAGTGCGGCAAAAAATCTTTTGATTGCTTCCGAGATCGAACAAATAAACCGTGAACTTATAAATGAAAACCGTCATTATGTATTGGTTGGTCCGGGACGTTGGGGTTCTGCCGATCAATGGCTCGGAATACCGGTAAAATGGCAGCAAATCAGTAATGCCCAAATGATTGTAGAATCCGGATTATCACATTACCGTGTTGATCCGAGTCAGGGAACGCATTTTTTCCAGAATCTTACGTCTTTTGGTGTATCCTATCTCACCATCAATCCTTATTTGAATGACGGTGCATTTGACACCGGATTTTTAGATGCTCAACCGGCTGTTTATGAGTCGGAATTTGTGCGGCATGTTCGTTTCGATAATCCGATTGTAATGAAGGTAGATGGACGCAAAAATAAAGGCGTGGTGATGAAACCTGAAATGATCACCCCTAACCCCTAAAGGGGGATAAAAAAGAGTTTACTATATTTAGAAAGAAACAAATTTATTACTTATTAAAATTAATCACTAACTCTTATAGTCTCCTTTAGGAGATTCATGAGTTTAAATCAATTCACACTATGTTAAAAAATCATCCAAAAGGATTACTTGTTGCATTTTTCACCAACATGGGCGAGCGTTTCGGCTTTTATACCATGATGGCAATTTTAGTTTTATTTTTGCAGGTTAAATACGGGCTATCCGTTGAACTTGCCGGTGATTATTACAGTTGGTTCTATTTTGGCATTTATGCACTGGCTCTGGTTGGTGGGATGTTAGCTGACTGGAAGAAACAGTATAAACTGATTATTTTGTTAGGACAAATCATCATGTTTGTTGGTTATGTTGTTATTGCTTTACCTGATATGTCGCTCTACGCGACATTGGCGGCATTGGGAATCATATCGTTGGGAAATGGATTTTTCAAAGGTAATTTACAGGCAGTAGTCGGGCAATTGTACGATGATGAGAAATATGCCAAATTACGCGATTCGGCGTTTATGATTTTCTATATGGGAATCAATGTGGGTGCCTTCTTTGCTCCTTTCGTAGCAACCGGCGTTCGAAACTGGTGGCTAAAAACCAATGGATTTTTACATGATGGTAGTTTACCTGCCATGTGTCATCAAATGTTGGAAGGCAAATTGACCGATATGGCTCAATTTCAACAACTGGCAAATAATGCAGTTATCAGTAAAGTTCCTGTCAGCGATTTACATGCTTTTGCATTGCAATATCTCGACGTTTTTGCCCGAGGTTACAACTGGGCTTTTGCTATTGCTGCTGTTGCCATGATTATTTCATTGCTGGTCTATATTATTTTCAATAAAACTTTACCAAATAAAGCTGATGTGAAAGTTGAAGAGAAAAAAGAGATTAGCAATACCACCGAGAAAGTTACCGGAAACGGTGTTGCATTAACCATTTCCATTTTATTAATGGGTATAACTGCGTTTCTTCTCCAATTAATTCCCGGACTCGATTATAAGTTTGGTTTGGCAATAGGTTTATTTATAGCTTTTATATCCTATATTTTTCAGGTATCCACAAAGGAAGAGCGACCCCGTGTTACTTCACTTATATTGGTATTTATAGTAGTGATTTTCTTCTGGATGTCGTTCCATCAAAATGGGTTGACGCTGACTATTTTTGCACGTGATTATGTAGCCAAACAGGTTGGACCGCTTACCAATCTGTTTTTTAATCTGAACTCTATATTAAGTGTGATAGCAACTATAGCCGGAATAGTACTTGTATTTAAAAGCAATTTAAAATTACAAACCAGACTTATTGGTGGTGTTATTACATTGGCTGCCGGAGCTTTGTGCTATTATTTCGTGAGCACCTACGGACCAAACAATCCGATTGCGCCCGAAGTATTCCAGTCGTTCAATCCACTATTTATCGTTGCTCTTACACCATTAGTTATGGGATTTTTCAGCTTTCTGAACAAGAAAGGAATTGAACCTTCCACTCCTAAAAAAATCGGATTTGGTATGATATTGGCCGGGCTTGGTTTTGTAGTTGTTCTTGTTGCTTCTTTACATGTTGTATCTCCCTATCTTCTGAATGGAGAGACAACGCCCGATGCTTCACGGGTTTCACCTTACTGGTTAATGAGCAGTTACCTTATACTCACGATTGCCGAGCTGTTTTTAAGTCCAATGGGCTTGTCATTCGTTTCGAAAGTAGCTCCGCCTCGTTTCCAGGGATTGATGCAGGGAGGTTGGTTATTGGCAACGGCTGTTGGAAATAAACTCTTATTTATCGGTAGTTTGCTTTGGGGGCGTATCGATCTGTATCTGTTGTGGGGCGTATTCTTCCTTTGCTGTATCGTATCGGCTATGTTTATTTTCTCTATGATGAAACGGTTGGAACGGGTTACGGGAAAATAGTTGACAAGATAGTTCTGAGTTTAGAAAAAAAAAGTGGCTGTTTCAAATGAAACAACCACTTTTTTTTCTAAACAAATATATTCTATTCTTTTGTCGGAACAATATTGAAAGGTAACTTGTCATCGGCTTTCAAATATAATGTCTGTGTTGGAAAAGCAAAATTAAGTCCGGCTGCGTTAAAAGCAGTCAGTATTTCAAGATTAACCTTTGAAATTGTTTCAGGAATATCCGATTTTTTCTGGATAAAGTATATAAAAGTTACAACCATTGAAAAATTGGCAAAATCGGAGAAAAATACGTACACTTCCGAATCAATTTCCTTAATCTTTAAGGGCATTGTTTTAAGAATATCAATTGCCTGATTCATTTTCTCGGGCGTGGTGTCATAGGTCAGTCCGATCTTGGATAAAATACGACGCATCGGTTCCTCGGAAATATTTTCGACTGATGCTTCTACAATTTTATAATTGGGAATAGTCACCAGACACCTTTCCAATGTTCTTAAGCGTGTACTTCTGATACCAATGTCTTCAACAATCCCATCGAACCCATCAACTTTAATACGGTCACCAATACGAAACGGACGGTCGGAAAAAATAGTAATTCCACCAAAAATATTTTTGATTGTATCTTGTGCAGCCAGAGCAAATGCCAATCCCCCGATACCCAAACTTGCAATTAATGTTCCTACATTTACACCGCCATTATTGAGGGCCATTACAAGTCCTATAGCCCAGATTATGCCTAACAGCGACCGGCGAATTATCGGCAGGAAGTTGTTATCAATGCGTTTATTGTTCGGATCGTTTGCAATCGGTGCTATATACTCTTCAATTAAAGCATTCACCAGCCGTACAGCAAACCAGGTAATATTGATAACAATTAAAATCTGATATGCTTTAAATAAAAACATATCCAAAGACTTATCAAATATCAAACGACTGGTAGCAATCCAAATTGCAGCTAAAGCAACACCAAGCAATGCCGGTGCCTGAAGCATTGTGAACAGGATATCATCAAGACGATTTTTGGTTTTGGATGTGATTTTATGAATGACATGTTTATTCAACAAAACGATTATCTTGTTCAAAACAAATGCACCCAGAATAATTAACATTGAAATTATCCATTCATGAATCGTATTTCCGTAAAATGTTTGTTCAAGCATATGTAAAAATTTGAAAATGAACTAATTTGAAAATGTATCAATAAGAGTTTAAACAATTAATTGTCAACACTCAGGATAAAAGCTACCGCATCACTCGGCATACGCCATTCTCCACGAGGTGAAAGATTGATTGAACCCACTTTGGGTCCATCAGGCATACAGGAACGTTTAAACTGTTGCGAGAAAAAGCGGCGAAGAAAAACTTTCAACCATTTCTGTAATATTTCATCAGAATAAAGATCTGCAAAGGCGTTTTTAGCTAAAAAGAGTATCTTGTCCGGTGAAAAGCCGAAACGAACAAAATAGTAAAGAAAGAAATCGTGTAATTCATATGGTCCGACAATTTCTTCTGTTTTCTGGGCAATATCTCCGTTATGATCAGCCGGTAATAATTCCGGACTAACAGGTGTATCCAGCACATCCTGTAAAATCTTTTTAGATGTTTCATCCAGTTCATTCGAAGCCCAATCGACTAAATAACGCACCAGGGTTTTTGGAACACCACCATTCACTCCATACATCGACATATGATCCCCGTTGTAAGTTGCCCAACCAAGCGCCAGTTCCGACAAATCGCCGGTCCCAATCACCAATCCGTTGTGTTTATTGGCAATATCCATTAAAATCTGCGTACGTTCGCGAGCCTGTGTGTTTTCATAGGTTACATCGTGCGTTCCTGCATCGTGATTAATGTCTTTGAAATGTTGAATACAAGCCTCTTTAATTGAAATTTCGAGGGAAGTAATTCCCAGAGATTTCATCAGATTCAGTGCATTATTGTAGGTTCTGTCGGTCGTACCAAATCCCGGCATGGTAATGCCCAAAATACGTTTGCGGTCAAATCCGAGTTTATCGGCGGTCTTGACACAAACCAACAACGCCAGGGTTGAATCCAGTCCGCCTGATATGCCAACTACCAAGGTTTTTGATTGAGTGTGTAACCAGCGTTTAGCCAACCCGCCAACCTGAATGGAAAATATTTCCTGACAACTTTCGCTTCGGTTGTTAATGGGAGGTACAAACGGGTGTATCCCGAAAGTACGTTTTAATTCGAATTGAGTATAATTAGCTTCTCCTATTTTTATAGTTCTGAAATTTGGTTTCGATTTTTCCTGATTAAAATTGGTATTTCGAATCCGGTCGGCTACCAAACGTTCAATGTCTATTTCAGTTACAATTAACTGCGGCTCAAAAGAAAAACGCTCTGATTCCAGCAGAATTTTCCCGTTTTCAGCAATGATTCCATTTCCGGAAAAAACCATATCCGTAGTCGATTCTCCGGCTCCGGCGGAAGCATATACATAACCGGTATTGCAACGGGCTGACTGTTGTTCAATGAGTTGTCTTCGATAACTTTGTTTGCCAATTAATTCGTTACTGGCCGATAGATTGAAAATAATTTCGGCACCCTGAAGTACTTGTTGTGAGCTGGGTGGAATGGGAACCCAAAGGTCCTCACAGATTTCAATCCCGAATGTAAATTTAGCATCGGAGAATAATAAATCCGTCCCGAAAGGAACCTGTTCGCCTGACAAAGAAACAGTTTGTACATCGGTTGTCAAACCAGACGAGAACCATCGTTTCTCGTAGTATTCATCCTGATTGGGAATATGTGTTTTTGGAACTACGCCTAAAATATGGCCACCCTGAAGTACAACGGCTACATTAAAAAGTTGGTTTTGAATACGGACAGGCATGCCGGCAATAATGACGCAAGTGGTCGAAAGAGATGTGATTTTTAATTCACCCAGTGCCTTTTCGGCATCAGCAAGTAATTGTTGCTGAAAAAAAAGATCGGCGCAGGTATAGCCCGTAATTGACAACTCAGGAAAACAGACAACCTGTACTTTTTCCTTTTCAGCCTGAAGAACCAAATCAGTCATCCGGGCAACATTAAATGCACAATCAGCTACCCGAAGTTCGGGAACTGCTGCTGCTACACGTACAAATCCATTATTCATATTGACCCCCAACCCCTAAAGGGGAGTTAAAATAGTTTTAAATCTTAATTTAGAAATATCCCCTATCTTATTCCCCTTTATGGTCCCGATAGCTATCGGGAAGGGGTTCCTTTAATTTCTCCATATCACTCAGATAAATTTCCAGCGATTTAGCCGAAATGCGAATTTCCATAACGGAAAGAGTCAGTGAAATGATGAGTAAAATTAATGCTAAACCGAAAATATATATCGATATGATTTGCAAACCGACATAGATAAAAAACATAGTTGCCACGCATAATAATAAGCTTGCCACCCCTAATAATTGCATATTCTTTGTCAGATACAGTCTGCGGCGTAAGTTCATAATCTGTGCATGAGTTAAAGCCGATTGATCTTCCATATAACGGTCCTTCAACGTACGCACCAACTGAGCGTAAGATAAGAACCGGTTTGTATAAGCCAACAGCAAGAGAGAAATTGCTGAAAATAAAAATGTTGGCGTAATAAGTGTTAGTTCTATCATGGTGATTTTTTGATTATCAATGAAAATATAATTATTTAACCGCAATGCTGACTCTCCAGATAAGGTAATTTTATCAGTTCAGCCACCTGATGTCCAAGTTCCAGTAAAGCCTGATAGTTTTCCGTTTTCAATCCCTGTTTTTCTTCAACTGAAATTTCAGCCGTTGGCCATTTCATTGTTTCCCCAAATGTTTTAAGCCGTTGATTGGCGGCTCCTGCCCAGGTGAAAGAACCAAAATAACCGAAAACCCTGTTTTTTACTCCACGGATTTCAATTTTCCGAAGAAGTGATTCCACTTCAGGATATAATTCGTTGCTGTAAGTCGGACTTCCCACAACTAATCCTTTATATTTGAAAATATCCTGTAATATATACGAAGAATCCGTTTTGGAAACATTATGGATAATGATGTCTTTTATACCAGCCTCTGCCAGACCCTGAGCAACCGTTTCTGCCATCAATTCGGTGTAACCATACATCGAGCCGTAAACGATTACAGCTCCTTCAGCACCTTTATAACGACTTAATTGATCGTAAAGATCCACCACTTCGGAAATATTCTCTCTCCATACCGGTCCATGCGTACTGCAAATTGTTTCGAATTCGATGGGTGTCAGTTTTTTTAATGCTTTTTGCACAGCCGCACCGTATTTTCCCACAATATTGGCATAATAACGAACCATTTCATCCCAATAACGGTTCACATTCATATCCGTGTCAAGCACAGCACCATCCAGCGTTCCAAAACATCCAAAAGCATCTCCAGTAAAAAGGACCTTTTCACCCTGATCATAGGTCATCATGGTTTCTGGCCAATGAACCATTGGAGTAAGAATAAATTGCAATTTATGCACTCCTAATGAAAGAGTCTCGCTATCTTTAATTTCCTTCATATTTTCGACCAAACCATAGAAACCTTCCACCATACTCAATGTTTTGGCGTTTCCGACAATAATGATTTCAGGATAATACTGGCGGATTATACGTAATGAGCCGGAATGATCAGGTTCCATATGATTGATAATAAGATAATCAAGTGTTCTCCCCTGTAATTGTGCTTGAATTTTGTCAATAAACAAATCACCGAATGAAATATCAACCGTATCAACAAGAGCTGTTTTCTGATCCATTATCAAATAGGCATTATACGAAACCCCATTTGTCAATGGAATCATATTTTCAAATTTATGCTTTTGCCGGTCGTTGACACCTACATAAAAAATATCATTTGCTATTAGTTGATTTTTAAACATGAAAAATAATCTTTTGTAAATTTATACCTTATTATACCCTTAAAATAGTGCTTATTTTGAGTGCAAAGATACAATTTTTTTATGATTTTCCGTAAAAAGCAGGGAAGTCTACTGCAACAATTAAAAAAAAACACCTCCCTTAAATGTGAGAGAATTTCTGTACTTTTGCAGGATAATCAGTGGTTCTAAAGGTTGAAAATTTATACTTAATTTATTCTCAAAAAAACTGCTGTCATGACTTTTACTTTCTAACACCTAACAAAAAAAGATGATTGTTTGTATTGCCGAAAAGCCCAGCGTAGCGAGGGATATTGCAGAAGTTCTTGGTGCAAAAACCCGAAAAGACGGATATATCGAAGGAAACGGTTATCAGGTAACCTGGACCTTCGGGCATTTGTGCGGCTTGTTGGAACCTCATGAATACGCACCGGAATGGAAACCCTGGGCCTTGAGCCATTTACCTATGATTCCTCAACGATTTGGGATTAAAGTGATGAATGACAGTGGCATTCAAAAACAATTCAAAACAATTGAAACTTTAATGGCAAATGCTGATGAAGTAATTAATTGCGGTGATGCCGGTCAGGAAGGTGAATTAATTCAACGATGGGTCATGCAAAAAGCCTTATGTAAATGTCCCGTGAAACGATTATGGATATCATCTTTGACCGAAGAAGCCATTCGGGAAGGATTTACCAAACTCAAAGACCAAAGTGAATATCAACGACTCTACGAAGCCGGACTTTCGCGTGCCATCGGCGATTGGTTGCTGGGCATGAATGCCACACGGCTTTATACACTGAAATATGGAAAGAACCGGCAGATACTTTCTATCGGACGGGTGCAAACACCAACGCTGGCACTCATCGTTAACCGCCAACTGGAAATTGAAAACTTTAAACCCGAAGCCTATTGGGAACTCAAAACCGTTTACCGCGAAACCATTTTTTCGGCTTCAAAAGGCCGTTTTTCGAGTGTAGAAGAAGGAACAGCTTTTTTGGACACTGTTCGTACAGCCGAATTTAGTGTAACAGAAATCAATACAAAAAAAGGAACAGAATCGGCTCCACGCCTTTTCGATTTGACTTCATTACAGGTTGAATGCAACAAAAAAATGGGTTATTCAGCTGACGAAACCTTGAAAATAATTCAAAGCCTCTACGAAAAGAAAATAACAACCTATCCACGTGTAGACACAACTTATCTGACTGACGATATTTATCCTAAAATACCCGATATTCTGAAAGGAATTAAAGATTATGAATTACTTACCAGGCCTTTATTGGCAGGGAAAATACCAAAATCAAAAAAGGTTTTCGATAATTCAAAGGTAACCGACCACCATGCCATTATTCCGACGGGCATTCACCCGACAGCGCTTACCGACACGGAACGGGCAGTTTTTGATCTGGTTGCTCTACGCTTTATAGCCAACTTTTATCCTGAATGCAAGATTTCAACAACGACGGTTTTAGGTGAAGTGGAAAGCATCGAATTTAAAGTGAATGGGAAACAAATTCTCGAACCCGGATGGCGGGTGGTGTTTACGAAGGTAAAAAGCCAGCATGATGAAACTGAAAGTGAAGAAGATGAAAAAACCTTACCAATTTTTGTAAAAGGGGAAAGTGGTCCGCATGAACCTACTTTAGCCGAAAAATGGACTTCACCACCAAAACCACATACGGAAGCTACCTTGCTTCGGGCCATGGAAACAGCTGGAAAACTGGTTGACAATGAAGAGCTGCGTGATGCTTTGAAAGAGAACGGAATTGGACGTCCTTCAACACGGGCCTCGATAATTGAAACTCTTTTCAAACGCGAATATATCCGCAAAGAACGTAAGAATCTGATTGCTACCAATACCGGAGTCGAATTGATTGGGACGATTCAGGAAGATCTGCTTAAATCGGCGGAACTAACCGGACTCTGGGAAAAGAAACTCCGTCAGGTAGAAAAAGGCGAATACGAAGCGAAAGTATTTTTAGACGAAATGAAATCACTGATTACTGAAATAGTTTTTAATGTAAAAAGCGATAACAGTAGAACCACCTCTGCCTTATCTCATTCATCTCAAGTAGAGTCAATTGAGGGGAAAATCTGCCCGCTTTGCGGGAAGGGTACAATACTAAAAGGGGAAACAGCTTACGGTTGCAGTCGTTGGAAAGAGGGTTGTGATTACAGGTTACAATTCCAACAGCATTAATTTCAGAAAAAAAGTCTTACATTCCGGTTGAATCCTTCAGTGTAAGACTTTTAATTTAAAATGCCACAAGTTTTCTATAAAACTATTTTCGTTCTTCGATTGCCTGCCTGCAATATATAAGCCTGATTACGTGGCAAATCAGTTATGGTTACCACATTATAATTTGGAGTTATACTACGAACCCGTTGTCCGATGATATTATAAATATTAATTATCACATCTGTTTCAGGAACTATAATTGTGACTGTCCCATCTTTAGCATAGGCAATAAGTACATTCGATTTCGATTTATTCTCCGGGGTTTTTGCCTGAATCAAATTAGAAAAATTGGTTATATTCTCGTATTTGATGGTGCTGTCGGGGTTCAACTTTTTATCACTTGCTCTTACTTCATAAAAATAATCTCTAGCCGAAACCAGATTCATTAAAGTATCAGAAGTTGAAGTTACCCATTTTTCTCGGGCATTAAACTCCAGATTTTGAAACATTTTAACTGTAACATCATCGATTGCAACAGAACCGGATCCTTTTGTGAAAGTGAAACGGAATCGGGTATAATTATTTACAGCATTAAATGAATAATTATTTATACCATTCAATGTACTATTTACCGAAATACTATCCACTGTATTCCAGGCGGTTCCATTCCAGGCTTCCACAAGCAATTTACCACTCACTTCGGCAAGCGATCGGATATAAAATGATATATTTTTTATTGGAAGTATATAATTTTCAGTTTCGATAAATTCCCCACTATTTTTAAACTGAATGGCAGGAATTGATTTTCCACTGTAATTTACGGAAGTTGTCAAAGCTCCGGCTTTTATTATCCAGTCTAATGGTGCAACTAAACCTTTATCAAATCCCTCTGTAAATTCCGATTCACCTTCCGAAACATTATAAACAGTCAAATAATAACCTGTTGCATCAAATACAGGATCCCAATTCGCAACAAAACTACTGATATTCAAACTAGTAGGATCTACAGCAACAGGTGGCTTAACATAAACAGCACGTGTTGAAGTTCCGGATAAACTGATTTGAACCTTTTCAGCATTCAGGGATGTCATAACTAAAAAATCGTTTTGAATTGCACCAAAGGATGGTTCATTTGGGTTGTAACGAATTAATATTTTGGCATTATTAATCATAGAATCAGTTTGTGGGATACTCAGGGTTTTTGACCAGGCAGTTACAGGATCTGATTCTTTTTTCATTTCAAAATGAAAATTATAAACGAAAGATAGCTGTACATCGGTTTCCAGTCTTTCAGCATTTATATATATAACCTGAGAATCTGATGGTGTTCCCTGGACGGTAGAAAATGTGTTAAGAATTCCGGTTTCACTAATCGTCGGTATATTAGCACCACCCATTACATTAAACGTAACATTCTCTGAGTTCTTGGAAATATTAGTTATTGCACGTTTAATATCAGTACCGTCCCAGGAAGTTGGAGTAAATGTACCGGTTGTAAAGGCAGAACCCGGAGTTGAAGTGGAATTATATAAAGGTTGTAAATATACACGCATATGGCTGCTTGCAGTTTGTGTTGTACCCGTATAGTTATTTGGGGTGTTATTGTCCCAGGCTGCTTGATCATAATCAATGTGCCAAATCAACAGTCCTTCGGCGGGTAAATAAGTATCCCAACCGGTTTTCTTTCTGTATTCCAGTAAAAAGAATTCTTTTGGATTCGGATTATTGCCTATCAAATTATGCGTTGAAGCTGAAAGTAAAAAAGCCTGGTTATTTGTATTCGGAATTTGTGTTTCACCCTGATAAATGGGTAATAAAGTTAAATGAGAAGGTGAACTAACTTGCTGAGGTGTCAGATAACCCAGAAAGAACCTGTCGAAAGCGGAATAAGTTGGTGGTGTACGTCCCCCGTTATTGTATGCTCCTGCATCCATAATGTCCCAACTATCAAGCGTGTGACTTTGTTTTCCTGAAGTATCATAATAATCAACAAGACCTAAAACATGTCCAAACTCATGACAAAATGTTCCGATGCCACACATTGTTCCATTGGAAGTTCCTTTCAACTCAGAAGTACAGGCATAATCCAGTAATCGTTTGCCATCGAAGGTTATAGATGCTACGGTACCGGAATAATTACTACCGGGATAAACTCCCCAGCGATGCGGCCAAATGGTATTGGCAGGTGCACCTTCAGCCTCATTATATCCGGCATAATAGACAAATACATTATCCAATACTCCGTCGTTATCCGTGTCGTATTGCGTGAAATCCAAACCGGCAGCATTTGCTTGTGTGCAGGCATCAACAATCATTTGTACCGCATTGGTGTCATTACCATCCGTATCATTTTTTCCATAAAAATCCAATGTTTGAGGTAAAGTTACGGGGCCAACAACATCAAAATCAGGTGAAAATTTACCATAAGTGCTTGACATAAAGTAGTCACGAGCCGAACCGGTACCTGAATTTACACTATATCCTGACTGATTCAACAAATTGGTAAAGGCAGTTTGAGGTGAGGTTGTCACAAAACTTTTATCTTTAAAATTTACCAGAATAACCAGTGATTTTGGAGAGCCGGTTAATGGAAAACTCTTTTGAGGTTGTGTGGTTGAATTAGCTGAAGGTGCCCGCAGTGCATTTTGTGAAAGACTTTTTATATTGAAATTAATATTGGGGTTCAGATTTTTTACAAATTCTTTTTCAGGACTTAATCGCCTTTCAATATTATTAGCTTTTACATTAGTACTTAATAATTTACCCCCAGAATCCATCCGGGCATAAGTTAACACACCTTTACTGTCGGGCACAAGTAAGTAACCATCTAAAGTAGTTTTATAATGAAAAAATTCATTACCATGTAATCTGATTGTTATTTCAGAGCCATCAGGCTGAGTGATTTTAACTGGATATGGGGTGGCAGGCACAGCATATAAATTTGATACAGAAAAAATTAATGTCAGAGATAGATAAACAAAGAAAGAAAAATTTTTCATAAATCAAAATAATTTTACATGCAAAGATAAGAATAATTTGACTGATAATACGCCTTTAGTTCAAGCATATACTGAATAAATGAATGATTTCACTGAGAGAAAGAAATCATTTTTGCAAAATTAATAGACAGAAAGTATTAGAAACAAAAAAACAACGAGATTGTTTCTTCAAAAAATATTATAATTAACAAAGATAATAGAAATAAAGTAAATGCCACTAATATTTTGTAACTGAATAAAATTCAATTGAATTAAATAAGTTTGTTTCTTATAAAGATCCTACTGTTTTAAATCAACCTGCGTATTCTTTCTGAAATTTCCCTTCGCTTTTACAGGTAGATACTCTGTTTTCACATTCTCCATCGCAGCCCAGAGGTTTTCACGAATATTCGGATTCAATTTTTCCAACTCCTTCAAAAGATTTTTTGCATCGCCACGTGAAGAATCTTTTTCATATGGGCAGTTCTTAGTCTGCTTTTTAAAGTTCCTCATCGTTTCCATGGCTAACATTTCGCCTTCAGAGATCAAAGCTAATGGTCTGATAATGGTCATATTGAACTTATTCATCTTCAATCTGGGTGGCATACTTCCAAAAGTCCCTTGAAATACCATATTAAGTAATAAGGTTTCAGCAATGTCATCCAAATGATGACCCAAAGCTATTTTATTACAATGCAGCTCCTTAGCTACTTCAAACAATGCTTTTCGCCTTTGCCATGAGCATAGAAAACAAGTGGATTTATTTGTTTCAGTACTGCTATCGAAACGGGTAATATGATGTACAAATGGAATGTCAAACTGTGCTGAAAAAGTTTCCAGATAATCTAAGTCCGATTGGTAAGGAACATTTTCAACTGTTATATGAACTGCAGTAAGTCTGAATTTGGGAACAATCATTTTCATTCGTTCGCCCAATAATTCAACCAATGCCAGTGAATCTTTTCCCCCGGAAAGTCCTATAAGTATATGGTCATCATTTTCAATCAAACCGTACTTATTAATCGCTTTAACAAACTTAGATTGTATCTTCCTAAGTGTTTTCTTATTTTCCTTACTCAGTTCATCCATTTTCCAACTTATTTTGGAGCGTAAAAGTACAAAATCTGCTTCATTTTTTGTAAATACGAAAATTAATTTTGCTCATTACTTATTGAAGCTATCTAAATGTCAGTTGCATTGACCTTATTTGTTTCGGATAATTGAATAACGAATCAAAATAAGCGGTTTTTTTTCATTGAAATATTTGTGAATTATCAAAAAGAAAGTATCTTTGCACCACAATTGAAAAATAGCACCTCAGTTGTAAAGAGATGGTAAAAAGTTACCATTTAAAATAATTGCGAAAATAGCTCAGTTGGTAGAGCACGACCTTGCCAAGGTCGGGGTCGCGGGTTCGAGTCCCGTTTTTCGCTCATTAAATTTTAAAAACAGCGAAACAAACGTGTTTCGCTGTTTTTCTCTCAATTGATTGCCCAAATGGTGGAATTGGTAGACACGCTAGTTTCAGGGACTAGTGGCCGTAAGGTTGTGGGGGTTCGAGTCCCCCTTTGGGTACAATAATAATTTCCAATTTTGAATAAACAGGGAAATTTTCTCGCGCAGATGGTGGAATTGGTAGACATGCTACTTTGAGGGGGTAGTGCCGGTTACGGTGTGTGGGTTCGAATCCCATTCTGCGTACAAAAAAAAGAGTTTCTTCGTTTGAAGAAACTCTTTTTTTTATAGATTATATCATTAGAATCTGACAGCTAATCACTGGCAACAATTTTCCATTTGACAACACTCTTCTGTAGTTTCAAACTCAACGGTAACATGTTGAATGCCTTTCTCCTGCAAAGAAGTCCGTATAGTATCTTTCAGTTCTGCCAGTTTTTCCATAGCTAATGCTGCACTTAAAACAACATGTACGGTAAGTACATTGTACGTTCCATCTACCGACCATACATGTAAATCGTGTACATTTTCAATTCCTTCCAGTCGTATTAAATGTTCCGAAATATCAGTAATATCAACTTCCTCCGGTATTCCCTGCAAAATAATATGCAAACTCTGACGAACATTCTTGTAAACATTGGACAAAACAAAAATTGCTATTACAACTGACATGATCGGATCAATTATCGGTACATCGAAAAAATACATGATTACCGAACCCACCAAAATAGCCGCCCAACCTAATACATCTTCCAACATGTGTAACGAAACGACTTTTTCGTTTATCGAATGTCCCTTTTTGAGACGAAGAACGGCTGCTCCATTGACTAAAACGCCTACAATAGCCAATAAAAACATACCTCCAACATGTGTTTCCTGAGGATGGAACAAACGGGGAATTGCCGCCGAAAGTATAAGAAAACTTCCTACAACCAACACGATTGAATTAATAATGGCTCCCAATAACGAAAAGCGCTTATAACCGTAAGAGTAGGAATTATCATTCCCTTTTTTAGCCATTTTCTGGAAATACCAGGCCAGTCCAAGTGAAAGTGAGTCACCCAAATCGTGCACCGCATCGGATAGAATGGCAATACTATTGGTGAAATATCCACCAACAATCTCCAATAATGTAAAACCGATATTCAGGAAAAAAGCAAATTTGATATTTTTTACATCAGCATGATGATGGTGGTGATCATGACCATGACTATCCTTTATTATTGAGTTTTGAGATTGTGAATTATTATTCGTTATTAAAGCCATACATAAACAGTTAGTTAATAAGAGAGATTATTATTTTGAGTCAATAAAATAAACTTCAATGATCTCAATAGCATTCCTGATTTTTGGAAATCAAATTATTAAATGAAATAACGCCTGCAAGATTATTAAAGTTTGGAAGTTTAGTTTATATAATTCTTATAAACGTTGCAAAAGTACAAAAAAAAGCGTGCCACCTTAATATGACACGCTTTTAAAATTAAAAGAACCTTATAATTAACTATTTATATAATACAAATTTAAGTGTACCATTTGTACTTTTTGCAATATAAATACCGTTTGCACACGAGCTCATATCAATATTTTTATTAGAGCTGAACATTTTATGACCTGTAACATCATAAACCTGTACATCTAAGTTTTCATTATTTTGAATCATTTTACCGTCAAAAGATACACCAGAAACACCTGGATTTTGTACTCCTGTCGCTGTTGAAACTGCTGAAGTGAATGTAACAGAAACATTATTGCTTATTAAATATTTAGTTGTACTGGCACCTCCTGTATTTTTAGGATATACTCTGACTTTAAGAGTAGATCCGGATAATACAGGAACAGTTAAAGAACTAAAATTCTTATCAGTTATTACAGTTGCAGTATTACTTCCTAATGCAACTGAACCATCATCTAAAGTTGTTGAAGTAGCAAAATTATCTGTAGAATAGAAAATCTGAGCAAATACGCTACTAGTTCCTCCACCTCCTAGATACATGTGTATTTGAGAAACTGATAAGTCATAACCTGTTGCAGCAGTAATTGCATATTCAACATAGGTGGAAGCATCAAATGCCAGTGGTATTGACCGGGTGGCATCTGTAGTTTTAACTCTTTGGCAATGTGCTAAACCATCTGTTGCAAAACCTGTCCAGGAAATAGCTGTTAAAACACTTTGAGTTTGGTCCGCAGCAGTAAAACCAGTACCTAATGCTGGATTCACAGTAAGTCCGGTACCTGCATCAAAACCAGTACCTGCCGTTGGATTTGTTAAAGACCAGGTAACAGTTGTTTGTGCATTCAAAAGACACAAATTAAATAAAATTGCCAAAGTGGCTGTAAAAAATTTTAGAGTAGTTTTTCTCATGATAATTAAATTTTTAAGGGTTGAAAATATTTCACAAAAATTATAAAAGCAAAAATACATAAAACTCATACAACTTTATATGTATGAATTGATCTTTGGAATCAACAAAATGACATAAAGATGAATTTTAAAAAAGATAAATAAAAATCTTTTCTAAAAATTAATCATTTAGCTTTTGAAAGCAAATATCGTACAGAAGAAAAAATTGAAATTTTTAACTCAATTTTCAATATAGATTAATAGTTCTCAATATCTTACCAAACTGATTAAATATGTTGATCCATTCGATATGGGTGTGTTGACAAATTGTAGTAACTGGAATCATTAACATCACACCTGATCCTATCATTAATTGATCCCTGAACTTAACAGTTTAGCTTAAATAAGTAGATTGGATTACTGACACTGAAAATGGATTATCATAAAAATTAAAAGTCGATTTCATTTTTATGAATATACCGAAAGTCAAAACTTAAACTGAAAAGACTTTTATAAAGATGTAAATTAATTGTAATTTTATCATCTCCTGGTAATAGTAACTCTGATCATTGAAAGAAACAATTTTCTTTTTTTAAAGCAATGCGCAAGATATTAATCCGTGTGTAAAGTTCCGTAAATAAAATTTTAAATTTTATCTGATGATTGTTAAAGTGCTCATTATCTGTTAAAATAAATAAGAATCATGCAACTTTTTTCCAAAATTATGTAATATATTTTGAAAAAAAACATCAGATATTTGCAGGTAAATTATTTTATCAACTTTTTAATATAAAAAAAATATGAAGAAAAAAAACACTTTTCTAACAACTTTTGCGATAGCATCGGTTATTATGCTTGCTGGCTGCAATAATGAAGAAGTTAATACTTTAGCATCAAATAAGATTTCACAAAAATCTGGGGTATTAATGGCAAGCACTACTCTAACAGGGACAACAGTACCATTTGGTACTGCTATCAATTTCGCAGTATTAGGTGGAACCACTGTAACTAACGATGGTGCATCAGTCATCACCGGGGATTTGGGTGTCAGCCCGGGTACTGCCATTACAGGCTTCCAACCTGATCCATTTAACACCATTGAGGGTCCTGGAACAGTGACAGCAGGATTGGGTATTGTGAACGGAACGATTTATGCAGGAGGTCCTGTTGCGGCTCAGGCACATATCGATGCGGTTATAGCTTACAATTATCTCGTAGCTCAGGTGCCACTGACAATCTACTCAGGTGTTACTCAATTAAATGGCATGACGTTTACGCCCGGGATTTATAATTTTGCACCATCTGCAAATCTACAGGTTAATGGTACAGTTTATCTGGATTTCCAGGGAAATAACGATGCGTTATTTATTTTCCAGTTTGGCACTACGCTTGTAACGATGGCTGGTTCAAATGTGATTGCTATTAACAACAACACTGACTCTTGCAGCGGTTCGAATGTATATTGGGCTGTAGGTTCTTCAGCGACTCTTGATGGCGATCATTTTATTGGAACTGTAATTGCAAACACTAGCATTTCAATGACTTCCGGAGCGAATGTGGCTGGTAGAATATTGGCTTTGAATGGTGCAGTAACATTGATTACAGACACAATCTCAATGTGTGGTGGCTCAGGTGGTGTAGTTACACCCCCCACTCCTCAATGCAGAGATTTCGTTACCGGTGGTGGATGGATCAATGACAAAGCCACCTTCGGTGTCTCAGGCGGAATCAAGAATGGCAAATTCTGGGGTCAGCTCTCATTTAATGACCATAATGGCATGAAGGTAAAGAGCACGGGCGTTACTGGTTACTTAGTAATCGATGCCGTAACGCGTCAGATCGATGGAACTGCCAGGCTAAACGGTAATGTTCCTGTTACCTACACGGTTATTGTTAAAGACAACGGTGAACCCGGACTCAATGACAGTTTCAACCTGGTATTTTCAAATGGGTACAGCAATTCGGGCACGCTGACTGGCGGTAATATACAGCTTCATAAAAATTGTGGCGAGTCTGATAAAGGCGATAAAGAATCTTATGAAGACAAAAATGAACAGGATGGTAATCATAACTGTGACAACGATAAATATGGTGACAAAGATCATGACAAGGGTCATGAAAATGATCTTGACAAAAGACATGACAATCATCATGACAAGGACTAAAACTGAGAATTATTATTAATGGATGAATTATGAAAGGATGAATTATGAGCGTTGTATGTCAACAGACAGGCAACGCTCTTTTTTTCGAAATCAAAATTAAATCTCAAAAAAAAGGGAAATTATTGAATATAGTCCATTTCAAATTATTCAGGTTCATATTAAAATCTTTCGAAGTAGCAATCCATTAATCTGCAAAAGATATAATCCTTGCTTATAGTCTGATGTTTGAATAGATATTTCAGACAATTGTTGTCCATGCCAATGTGATTTTTCCTGTCCCATACTATTATACATTACAATATCTGAAAGCGAATTGAATTTCGATTGTATTTTTATTGTATTATTAACATGAATGATTTGAAAATCATTCATAATGTTCTTTGCTGAAATTAAATTGGTTGATGTACTTTGCAAAATCTCATACTCAACACTGGCCATAATAAAGGGTCCTACTCCTTTCAAATCATTCGAAACAATCTGACCTGCATCGCTTCCATTCAGGTAGTAATTAATTGATCCATCACGGGTTAAATTTGATGCCGGGCCTAATCCTGCTGATTTACAAATCCGGTTTAAAGATAAATTACCCTTCGAATCTTCAGAAATAAAATTATCAATTAATCCCTGATATGCCTTTGTGGCTACAGGTAAATAATCTGTTTTCGAAATCAATCCTAATCGAATGGCTTTAAGTAGCGCATAAGTAAACATGCTTGACGCTGAAGCTTCGATATAATTTGCTTTTCCATTAGAAGTAAGAGTGTTATCATATCGTAGCAATTGATACCAACAACCACTCACCGGATCCTGCCAGCGTTTAATCCCTGCCGTCACCTGATTAAGTATATCCACCAATTCCTGGCGACGGGAATAATTTTCCGGTAAAATTTCCAATACATCAACCAAAGCTGCCGCATACCAACCTAAACCGCGTGCCCAAAATTCCTTTGAACAACCTTTAAACGGATCGGTTTGATTTGCCCAAAATGAATTGGCATCGGTTGGTAAAGCTGACCAGGCATGATAATTCAGTTGATAAGCCGGATCATAGGTTTTGCTATGGATCAGCACAAACTGGTTAACTACATCGTCATATGCAGCACCGTTATTGAAAGCTTTTTCGTAAGCAGCGTAAAATCTTGCTCCCATATAAAGTCCATCGAGCCACATCTGGTGTGGATAGGAATATTTATGCCAAAAACCACCTGTAGAACTATAATTGGTACGTGGTTGTTTTTGTATTTGTTTTCGCAACGTATCCAGAGCTATTTTGTATTGCGCAGATTTCTCTGTATTATAAATCTGCATTAAAAACATACCCGGGTTAATATTATCAAGCGTATAGGCAGTGAAACCATAGCCTGAATTAATTTTCCCTGTAGATGCATTAACACTGACTTTAGCATAATTCAAAGCATAATTATAGTAATTGCTTCCACCATATTTGTTATAAACCTGCAATATTGATTCTACAAAAAGTCCATTGGGATAATCCCATGAAATCATAGCTCCACTACGTGTCATCTGTGACTGAGCCATGCGCTGGGAATAAGGGAGCGAATTATCAGCAATGGCAGATATACTAAAACCCAGAATCAGAAATAGAATAAATTTAAATTTTGAATGCTTCATTGTAAAATGTATAATACTGGTGATTTTTAAATTAGTTATAAGTAAACAGATATCCACTTTTCCTGTGTCTGAAAAAAAAAGTATTGTTTGAATGACAAAGTTACAAAAAATACTCTAATAATTAACTGAGAATGATTTGTGGATGAATTTTAAAATTTCTATATTTTATTTGATTTTTATCGAACTACAATAATTTTATTTGTTTTGGTTTGATTTCCAATAATTAACCGGCATAAATAAATGCCATTTCCAAGTGTCGAAACCGAAACCGGAATAAAATACTCCACTCCTGAATCAGCTTGTCCGGCATAAGCTTCTGATATAAGCTGACCATTAAGATTGCAAATATTAATCACTGCCCGACTCGAATTTTCCGTACTGAACTTCACTACGGCTTCCGTTTTACATGGGTTTGGCAAAACTGAAAGATTCAATTTTGCATTCATATTTAGAATAACCTGCAAACCTGAATTAATGTCACCTTCCTGTAATTCATACGGGCCCAGATCCCTGGCTGTACCATAAATTGGTTGAGCTAAGAACGGGAACTCTGTTGTATAAGGCATGTTATAAGGTAATCCTTTATCAACCAAAACACTTCCGGTTTTAAGCCGGGCAAATTTTGCAGGTAAACTGCCATCAGCACCACGGGGTGCTTTGGCATCGTCTTCACTTAAACTGACATAATCGGAAGCTCCAAAACCACGGATGACGTTGGTCCAGGCTTTATCAGTTGCAGATAACATGGCGTTATTGCTGTTTAATCCACCTGCAATTTCGATATTACCGAAACAAACATTGTTATAGTATTCGCAATTGGTTGACGATTTCTCGAACATAAAATCGTAACCGCAACCGAAGGCCAGACAGTTTACTAACTTCTCTCCTCCTCCATGACTGTTTTGGTCAAAACCTTTTACCGAGCCGGTTTTATTGCAATTGAATGCTACACAGTTCCAGGCTTCATGAATTCCTTCCGATGAGCCACCGGTACCATTTCCACCCATTTTAATTCCATTGCCATTACCCTGAAACGAACCTATTGCATCCACCCAGGTAAAGTTTTCCGCACGTCCCGAACCCCAGGCCCAACAATCAATTAATTGAACAGAATAATCGGTTTCATACAAATCCCAGGCATCATCGGCATTATCCCAGGCACGACAACGAATAAAACGATTCCCTTTTCCATTGTGCATTTTGCAGGCAAATCCGTCTGCATCGCTACCAAAATTATCAGCATCGCAATTGAGATATGAATCACAATCTACAATGTCGTTGTAACAACAATATGTTCCATTGTTAGACGAAATTCCTGGATGAGTATCGGAAAAAACATGACCAAAACCAAGCTGAATTCCGGTGTCATCGTTATAACTGAAGGTTACTCGTTCCACTTTATTGTAATTTCCTTCGAGTTTTATTCCGTTGTCACCGGCTTGTGTAATATGAATACCAAAAATATGCCAGTAATTTCCATCCAACTGAAAACCACGAACACTAACTTTCTTCGGTTGATCTTTAAAATTGAAAATTGGAAATTCTCCCGGATAATTTTTAATAGTGAGGTGTTTATCATTTGTTCCCAAAGCAGTCAGACGAACGGTTGTTTTAGTCCCATCTTTCATCATAGTAGGAAAATAGGTACCGCCACGACAAATTACTGTATCGCCCGGTAACATTGCATCCACCGCTTTTTGAATATTGTACCAGGGAGAATCGAATGTCCCTTCGTTGTTATCATTTCCGGTTGGAGCTATGTAATATACTTTAGCATCGGTATTGGAACCGGTTCCAAGCAATTGCAATTGTGCTGAAGCACCACCACCTATTAAAGTTAAATTATAACTGTATAATTGTAAATCAGTTGGCATGAACTGAATATAAATTGTATCAGTTTCCAAGCTGTTTGCTGTGTAGGGCAAATTAATTGATGAACTGAAACCATTTGATGATGACGTTGAAATAAGAAAATTGGAAGAAGCTTCCAGCGTTATGCTTCCAACCAATATATTACCATCAGCTGGTGTGAGGTATTTCGCCGAAACCGTAAAACTTCTTTTGGAAATTGTTCCCGTTTTTACCGATCCAAAATTGATTGAAGACGGATTTATTGTGATACTGGAAACTTCAGATGTTTTTTGATTCATCTGACCGACAGTTGATGTTAAATAATTCGTATTCTCATTCGATCCCTTGTATTCAAAAACAGAAAAATAATAGGTTTCACCGGCTTCGAGACCGTTTATTAGCACATTATCATTATTCCCTGAATAAGCTCCGGTAAGATTTGTATCCAACGATTTTGGCAAATTCAGATATGCAGTTCCATCTGTTGGTGTCCATGTTACGGGAGTTCCTTTTGAATAGACTAATAAACGACCGTCACCATTTCCTTTTGTAAAATTTATCTTCATTGTTGAACCGGTCACTTCACTGGCAGAAATGGAAGCCTGTGTCGTTGGTTCATCGCCCATTGTTGAAACAGTTATTTCTACATTATCGATATAAATAGTGGCCGAACCACAGCTAAAGCGAATTAGAACGCCTCTGGTTCCTGCTTCTCCCACCGACATATTACTGGATCCGTAAGTTGAAGATGAACTTACTGTTGCTGTACCAATCGTTGTCCAGTTCGAACCGTTGTCGATAGATTTTTCAACTGTCAGTACTTTCCCGCTTCCGCTCCCGCGATGATTAAAACTTAGCGACAAAGGTTTATCAATAGGCGGTGTGATAGCGTAACCTGCAGTATTCATTGCCAATCTGTTACTTCCGTTATCAGATTTTCCAAAAGTCCCGTTTAATTTCCAAACTCCGGTGCTTAGCATTGCAGTTGTTTCTGATGCTGGAGCTGAAGGTGGTAAACCTGTTTCAAAAGTTTCATTTATTTGTGCAGAAAGAAAACATGCAAATAAAATGAGGATCAAAAAAATAGTGATTTTTCGCATATAATTTTATCTTCTAAGGTTTTAATAATATATTAACACAAAATATAGTCTTAAGAAAATGAACATTTATACTTTAAAAATCTAGTATCTGAATTTGAAAACAAAACCAGATATACCTGTATACTAAATCAATTATACAATTTTTAACAGTTTCTATTAAAAAAAATAACAGTAAATAGACTTAATGTAAACTATTTACTGTCAATACATAATATAAATAGAATACTAAAAAGCTATATTTTTTTGACCCTTGGAACCAAATCTGTTAATTCAGCTATTTTTATTGGTTTTCCGGAATCACAACTTTTACGGGCAGCAATACCGATAAGTATAGCAAATGCTCCGTCACGCACGCCAGCTGCTTGTTTAAACGGGTCTGCCTGATTGCTTTTGAAAATATGATCATGCAAAATTTTATCTCCACCACCGTGACCTTCACCCTTTGCAATACGAATATAATCCCGTTTACCAAAGTTATGCGTGATCATGATCTCATCATAATCTGCTTCATAAGTAGGATTTTTCTCTTGTATCCAGGCATCTATGCGTCCTTTTGTACCATTGAATGCAATTCTGTAACCTTCGTATGGTGCATATGTAACAACCGAATAAGCTACCTGAACACCGTTTGCATATTTTATGGATGCTGTCATTTTATCAAAAATATCAATATCTTCTTTAAAAACACAACCATCGCGTAAATAACCATCATACTTTTCATTATCAGTATACAACATTTTGTAATATGGATTTGCATCGACATTCCAATAGAAATCGCAATTATCTTTATGTTGACAACTACGACAGTTAACGCCACGTTGTTTTCCATTCTTCCCATAAAATTCAAGATTCCCAAGAGCAAAAACCTCTTCAGGTTCGGAATCAATCCACCAGTTTAGCAAATCAAAATGATGAGAAGCCTTATGCAGCCATAATGAACCGCTATATTCCCGCTTCCTGTGCCAACGACGGAAATAATCGGCTCCGTGGCTTGTATCAAGGTACCAATGGAAATCAACAGAAGTTATTTCGCCAATTTCACCATTTCTGATTAATTCCCATATCTTTGAACGATGTGGAGAATAGCGGTAGTTGAAAGTGACAGTTAATTTATTACCTGAACGTTTTTCTGCATCCAGAATTGCCTGACACTTTACTTCGTCCGTTGTCATAGGTTTTTCAGATATCACATCGCAACCCAGATCAAGTCCGCGAATAATGTATTTATCGTGCAGATAATCATTTACAGTAACTATCAAAACATCAGGTTTTACCTCTTTCATCATGATTTCGAAATCGGTAAATGTTTTACAGGTTGCACCCATATAATTCTTTGCAGCTTCCAGTCTTCCCGGATTTATATCGCATAATCCGACATATTCCACATAATCGCTGTAATCTTTGATTACATCCTTACCCCACATGCTTGTCCCCCTTGAACCGGTTCCAATCAGAGCTACCCGTTTCTTTTTTGGTAAAGAACCTCCATTTTGTTTGTTGTTTTGGGCTTCGGTTATTCCGGGAATTGAGCTCAACACAGCACCTGCAGCTGCAACAGTTGAAGCTGCAATAAAATTACGTCTGTTCATGGTAGTAGATTTAATATAATATTTTCAATTTAAAAAATTAAACTTATTATTTAGTCGGATCCCAGTTGTCGTATCCTTTTAATACATTTTCGATGGTATATTCAGCCGCTTCGGTTTTAGTCAGAATTTTCGACCAGTTAGCACGACCTGATTTATCGGCACCTTCACCGGTGTTGTTGAATTCCATGTAACGGGCTGTTTTTTCATTTTCAGGATTACGCCAGTTATCCCAACCGATGGGTCTAATTCCTTTTGGTAATTGACAATTCATATACAAAGTCATGGCATATGCCCTCCACGGACGCCCCAGATACATATCGGTCACATTATCGGCAAGTATTATTTTACATTTATCGAAAATATAACCGTATTTAATATTTTGAGGTGTGCTTGCAGCAGTAATATAAGAATTCCGTTTACAAAGAATTTCACAGTTTTCAAACCACGCGGTTGAGGGTCCGAAAATAAAATCAGTGGTTCCTTCTATGTGACAATCCTTAAAATATTGACGCATATTCTCTCTTCCTGTATAAATTGTATCCTGATTTCCAAGAAAACGACAATTCACGAATACTGCGCGATCGCCTTCCACATGAAGTGCAACAGCTTGTCCCAATTGTGCGGCAGTATTTTCAACTGTCAGGTTTTCGAGATGAATGTCGTTTCCGCAGATTTTCAGCGTGTAGGTACGGAAAGTACCCATTTTATTAATATTGGCGTGATCGTCGTAATTAATAATCGTGTTATCACGATCTTCACCAATCAGGCGGACATTACAAATATAAGTCGGGATTACCAGTTTTTCTTTATAGAATCCTTTTTTAATAAAAATTGTAACCGTTCCGGCCGGATTAAAAGCACGAACCGAATCGATTGCCTGTTGTATATTTCGAAAGTTCCCGGTTCCGTTACGGTCAACGACAATATAGTTTTGCAGTTGTGAATAACTAAAGATACTTCCGGATAAAAACAAGAATAAAAGAAGTTTTTTCATGATTTAAAGGCATTTGAAATATTATTTATTTTGATTTGTAACAATATCATGAACCAGACTGTTGATATACAATTCCAAAAAGGTATAACCCTGAGGACTCAGGTCCAATGCAGATTTCCCGGGGTAGTTTCTTTCTAACCAGCCATCAGGAATTCCATCCATATTTGAATCTGTTGGAGCTGCTTCCGATTTATATTCCGGCCATCCGCCCACATCAGTTTGTGAATCAATCAGTCCCGGTTTTCCTGAAAGAGAACCTTTATAAGTAGAAATTCCTGTTATGACCTCGTTCGTAACCCTTGCATCTACAGCGTCTCTTTTCAACGATGCTCCTGCATAAGCCAGTACTTTTTCGAAAGCAACTTCAGCTGTTTGTTGAGTAATTGTAACAGAACTGAATGGTTTAATTGCTTTACAATCAGTCTGGACCCCATTTTTCTTATACACTCCTTCCCAGTTGTTTTGTGTAACCTGAGGAAAACCAAATACATAATTATCGGCAATGTAATACTTTCCATATCCCGGAGGACATTTTGTTGGATCTGCATCAATATCAATCTGAGTAATCCTGTCTTTTATTTTAGGATTTGTTCCGGGTCCCGCTTTAAAATAGTTGGCAACCATATTGTATTTCCCACTCTCGCCACCATATGAACTATGTGTTCCCCAGTTATAAATCACATTATTTCTGAAATCGACCCGTTCTTCGTCCTGTACGTTTGAGTATTTAAGTCCGGCACGTCGCAGACCATTGAAACGTGGATTCCGACTGCTATTATCGGCAATCAGATTGTGATGAAAACTGGCATTTTTACCTCCCCATATTCCTCCAAATCCATGTGCTCCTTTGGGATGTTCCGAATTATTCAATGCTTCCGAAACAATACACCATTGCATAGTAAAATTTTCATTGGAATAAAAGGACGCACATTCATCAACCGACCAACTGGAAGAACAATGATCAATGATAATATTCTTATGATCCCTGCCCCCATAAGCATCAGGTTCATGATCCTTTACCAAATCACCCAACCGAAATCGTATAAAACGTATAATAACATTATCAGCTCCGATATATACATTATAATCTTTCAGACAAATTCCATCTCCCGGAGCCGTTTGTCCTGCTATGGTCAGATTGCCATATTTTATGGAAAGCGGTTTAGTTAAACTGATTATTCCTGATATTTTAAATAAAACAGTTCTTGGATACTTTTGATAGACAGCCCAGCGTAATGTTCCAACAGAACCATCGTCTGCGAGTGATGTTACGTAAAGCACCTTTCCACCCCGACCACCGGTGGTGAACATTCCACCTCCTTCTGCTCCGGGAAATGCAGGTGTTTCTGCATTAGAAGTAAATCCGGACAAAAAAAGAAAACACAGAAAAATTATTTTTTTCATAAAACTTTTGTAGCGGGAAATGTTTATTCTTTAATCAGTATTTTTGGAATTGAAATTCCATTTTGCAGATTAAGCTTAACAATATACAATCCCGGTTGTAAATTGTCGGTTGAAAACGAGTAATGATTTGATTTTAGATTTAATTCATTCATTTTGACACCATTGATTGAAAATACCTGAATATTTTTAATTTCATCCGGTGAATCAACATTTAAATTTCCATCTTTAACCGGATTTGGATATATTGAGACTGATTCGATTTTCACATCCTTAATACCGGAAATAGAACCTGCCAATTCAACTTCAGTAATTGATTTTACCAATTCATTCATATATACTTCAAGATTGGTATAGTTACCGTCAAGTGTAGTTAAATTACCATCTGAAGCTAAATTTGGATTCAATCCATGTGAATTTTCCCATTCGTCAGGCATTCCATCTGCATCCTTATCGACAGGAGCTGTAGCAGAATTATAGACAGGCCATCCTCCAACATCTGTTTGTGTGTCTATTAATCCTAACTTACCAGATATTGAACCTTTGTAAGTTGTTGTGCCGTTTCGGGTTTCTTTTACTATGCGAGAATCAATAGTATCACGCGAAATACAGTCCCCTCCATAAGTCAAAACTTTATCAAAAGCCACTTCGGCCACATGTTGAGTAATTGGAATCGACTGAAAAGGGATATCAGTTCTACAAGTTGTTTTATTTACACCGGAAGCATATGTTACACCACTCCAGTTGTCCTGACTTACTGAAGTGCTTCCATATACAAAATTATCCACAATATAATAAGTCCCGAATTGTTGACCATAAGCTGTTGAAGCGTCAATATCAACCTGCGTAATTTTACTTTTAATTGTAGATTTTGTACCGGGACCGTATTTAAAATAATTCCCTACTATATTATACTTACCTGATGCTTCTCCTCCATACGAACTATTATCACCCCAGTTGTAAATAACATTATTTCTAAAATCCAGTCTTTCTTCATCCAAAGGATTTGTGTAACTAAGTCCGCTACGTTTCCATCCATTGAATCGTGGATTACGGCTATTATGATGCGCAATCAGATTATGATGAAAACTGGCATTTTTACCACCCCATAAACCACCATAACCATGTGCACCTTTTACATGACCTGCATTGTTTAATGACTCAGTAATGAAACACCACTGCATGGTGAAATTTTCATTGGAATAAAATGAAGCACATTCGTCAATGCTCCAACTGAAAGAACAGTGATCAAGAATAATATTACTCCGATACCTGCCTCCTATTGCATCACTTTCATTTGCAATAATATTATTTCCCAAACGAACACGAATAAAACGGATTATAACGTTACTTGCATCAACACTAATAGCATAATCTTTCAGACAAATACCATCTCCAGGTGCCGTTTGACCGGCAATCGTTAAATTTCCATTTTTGATTGAAATTGAACTTTTTAATGTTATTAATCCGCCCACTTGAAATACAACAGTACGGGCACCTGTTTGATTTACCGCCCACCGAAGAGTTCCAACCGATCCATCATCTGCCAAAGAATTAACGATTAACACTTTGCCACCACGACCACCGGAAGTGTACATTCCACCTCCTTCGGCTCCTGGAAAAGCTGGGGTTTGAGCTTTTATACAATTAAATATTACAATTAATGCAAATATAGAAATGATTTTTTTCATTATGTTTGTTGCTAAATAGAGATTTTAGTCGGTTTGTAATTTGAATATTATTTATTCAATAAAACACTGACCATCATGAAAGGAGCTACGGCTTTAGGGTCGTTATCACGTTTTGGCTCGGAAATATAGTATTCAAAACTACCGTCACGGTATTTTTTGTCTCCACCCAACCCTGCGACTGAACAGGCATTCGTTATCGAAATAGTTTGATCGGGATTTTCCTTTACAAATTGTTTTACATATTGAGCGTAGGCTTTTTCTCCCTTTTTCAAAAATGATTTTGGCAAATAGCCTTTTTGAGCTCCTTTAACCCAGGTATAAATAAACATCGCAGAACCGCTCGATTCGATATAGTTTCCTTTCTTGCTACCTTTATCGGTAACCTGATACCATAAACCTGTTTTTTTATCACGAAATTTATCGAGTGATTGACTCAAATTTAGCAATATCTTAATTATTTCAGGTCGTTTAGGATGATCAGCCGGTAAATAATCCAGAACATCAACAATTGCCATCATGTACCAGCCTATGCTGCGTGACCAAAAATTGGGAGATGTTCCGGTTTCAGGGTTCGACCAACGTTGCTGGTGACTTTCGTCCCAACCGTGGTAATACAGACCCGTTTTAGCATCATAAGTGTGTTTTGCAACGGTTAGAATCTGGTTGGCAACATCATCGAACAATTCTTTATCGTTATTTCGTTTGGCATATTCAGCCAAAAAAGGGGATGCCATATAGAGACCATCCAACCACATCTGATGCGGATAGACTTTCTTATGCCAAAAACCACCTTCGCTCGTGCGGGGATGTGTTTTCATTTGATCACGTAAAAGTTCAATTGCTTTTCGGTATTTCTCGTTCTTTGTAACAGCATATAAAGGGAATAATATTTTACCTGAATTTACGCGGTCAATATTATAGTCTTGTAATTTATAACTGATTATACTTCCATCATTTTGAATGATTGTATCAGCATAACTATTTACATAATTAAAATACACAGGATTTCCCGTTTTTTTCCAAACACTGTAAATAGCCTGCAATTCCAATCCATTGCAATAATCCCATTTTAATTTAGGAGCAAAATCCAGCATCCAGCTTTCAGGATTTCGTTTTATTTCCGAATCAGCAATTCGGATATAGTATTTTACATCAGACGCAGTGACGAATGATTGAGCGAAGAAAATAATTACAAAAATATAAATGAGATTTTTTTTCATAATTCTAGGTTGAAAGAAAAATAATGATAGTTAGGAGTAAAATAATTACAATCCGACAATTTTATTTTTAGGAATACTAACCGGTAACTGGATATTGGAAGAATTACCCTCAACTTTCACAACTTCTGTTATGGATTCAGGATATTCAAAATCTTTCAAATTAAAGTTTTTCACATCGGTAAGTGTTATTGCGGCACCTGTTTGTGGTATGATATGAACATTTTTAAAATTAATTCCATCCGATTCGCTTAATACAGCTCCGAACTGACAAGTAATAAATGCATTTTTTATATTTATATTTGAGATATTCATTTCGGGTAATCCATTAAAAAACATAGCTCTGCGGGCATTCCTTGAAACAATATTCTTTACATAAATATTACGGAATGACGGTGTTTCATCTGTAACAGGTATTGATTTATTTTCTGCAGGGGTATTATCTCCATCCACCAATGCTTCGGAAGCCGATTTGCCACCATAATACAGATCGAACAAAAATGAATCAGTTGCAATATTGAACATATAAATATCACTGATATATATATTTTCAACCAAACCTCCTCTACCCCGGTTACTTTTAAAACGAAGACCAACATCGGTTCCTAAGAACTGACAATTCTTAACCGAGATATTACGAACTCCACCGGACATTTCACTTCCGACGACAAAACCGCCATGTCCCTGAAAAACTTTACAGTTATCAACGATTACATTCTCAGTTGGCCGGGCCCGCAATCTGCCTTCGGTATCTTTTCCTGACTTAATACAGATGGCATCATCGCCCACATCAAAAGTACTGTTGACAATTAAAACATTTTTACAGGATTCCACATCTAAACCATCGCCATTTTGCGCATAGGCAGGATTTCGGGAAAAAATATTATCAATAATCAGGTTTTCACACATCAGGGGATGAATATTCCAGCTGGGTGAATTTTCAAACAACACACCTTGTAATAAAACATTTTTACACTCGATAAGGCTTATCATTACCGGACGTAAGAAATCTTTTATTTGTAACCACTGTGAATCGGTCATATTTCCACGGGGCACATTCATATCGCTCATCGATTCCCCTAATAAAGAACCTTTGGTTGGGAACCAATAGGCTGGATCTTTTAATACACCACCGGATTTAACAACATTTTTCCAGTAACTATCTGTCACTTTGGCTTTCTTTAAAGGACGCCAGGCTTCACCCGAACCGTTTATCGAACCTTCACCTGTAATGGCAATGTTTTGCAGATTTCTGCCGGAAATGGGTGACTGACATCTACGGGTTTCCAATCCTTCGAAACTGGTATGAACCAATGGATACAAATTAAAATCGGAAGAAAACAGAATAAGAGCACCTTTTGCAAGATACAAATTAATATTCGATTTCAATTCAATAGGCCCGGTAAACCAGATTCCAGCCGGAACAATAAGCTTTCCTCCGCCCTTTTGGGAAAGCGCATCAATCGATTTTCGAAAGGCATCAGTATTAAGCGTATTTCCATCTCCGACACCACCAAAATCGAGAATTGAAATCGTATTGTCCTTAAAAACAGGGACATCTATTTTCTGCATCGGAAAAGGAAGATCCTTGTAGAGTTTATCATAAACATTTTCAGCATCAATTGTTTTTGTTAAACAAACTAGAACAAAAATAGCTATCAGGGTTCGAAGATTTTTTAAATGGTGCATTTTATTTTTTTTT
>Ga0265297_10002861_pt1 | contig 33270 bp, 32 predicted proteins | sample Munlanlwell13791_FD_192502 | JGI IMG/M metagenome (GOLD analysis project Ga0265297, IMG submission 192502) | Leachate microbial communities from a municipal landfill in Southern Ontario, Canada - Leachate well 137-91 | ecosystem: Engineered > Solid waste > Landfill > Unclassified | place...
AGCTTGATCGGTTTGGGCTTGAAGTAGTAGAACCACCTTGAATATTGACGCTTGTTTTTCATATCAAAAATACCTCCAATCTATAACTTAGAGGTATTACCGATGTATCTCAACTTATGCATAGGATGTACTCCCTCTGACCGATTTTCGCGGTAATTTTTAAACAAACGATTTATCTTAAAAACTCCATTTTTAACTATTTGTCAAAATGCTCCCAATATGAAAGCAGGCCGCGCTCGTCTCGGGAAGAGACAAACGCGGCCCGTATGACTCCCCGGACGGGGGAACTGGGACGGGAACGACACCGCTCGGCCTTACGGCCTCGCGGTTAAGGTCGGATGGGATCCGGCGCCGGAAGCACCGGATCCCATCGTGGGGAGGTAAGACACCACAACGCACAGCTCCCTAGCGGGTGGAGCCACTCGACCCGCTCGGGAAAAACGTTCGTGCGTCAAGCACTTCGGCGAAGTCCCGCCCCTCCTGCCTGGCAGGTGCCGTCGATCAGGCGAAGGTGGCGATCTTGTCGGTCGCGGGGTGGCCGATGTTCGGCGCGCCCTTGAGGTCGGACTGGTTGGTCATGGTGGAAGAGCCAGCGGCCCCTCCACCAACGTCATCGTCTACTCGCACGGTATGGCTCATCATATCCCTACCTCCACGACTCTCGGAGCAACAACCGCTCCGTACGGCTGACCCTCTGTACGCCACCGTGGTCAGGAACTACAGCGCGACGAGCTTACTCCTCATAAGGCGCGTTCCTCCCTCTAGAAACGCCATTCCCTCTCAATGTACTATCCCAATTATAAAACTTGCGCATAAAAATGCAATATCCCCCGCGCTACCACAGCTAGAATGACAATTATTATCATCTATTGAGCCCGAAATAACAGTCCGAAAAATATAATAAGTCCCGAAGGGACACCAACCCCAAAAAATGATTTTCGCTACGAAAGAAGCCGGAACTGAAATTTCGGAGTGTCTTTCAGTAAGAAAATCATTTTTTGAGCGTGGGCCAGGGGGTGGGATTAATAAGGGTAGGGGGTCGGCCTTCGCAACTTAGAGACCCCCTACCCTTATTACAAATAGGCAGGACAAAGTCCTGCCTCCCCTAACGACTGAAGGATCGGTCATTAATTCCCCAACACCCCATTCACCTTCTTCGCCAACGCACTCGAGGGGCGCACCGCCACCGCGGTTTGGCGCGTCTTGTAATCCCCGTTTTGCTTATACGCCAGAGCTACCCGTACCTCCCCTTTGTTTTCCGCCAAAACCGCTTTTAATTTTTCCAAATCGGCCTTCTTTGTTTTGGGCGGTAAAATAACATAATATAAACCGTCACGCTCGAGCGTAAATTGACCGTCCTTAAACCTTTTATCCAAATCATCAGCGAGCGCCACCGCCTCCGGCTCCTCGTCCAAATCAATTTCCACAATCTCATCGTCTGCCACCGTCACCATCGTTTCCTCCGGAATATCCTTGATTTTTTCCGGATCAAATTCCTCGACCTTATCGGCTAAAATCTTCACTTCGCTGTCTTTGGTGGAAATCTTGCCAAATATAATTACCACCTTGTCCGCTTGCCAAATTTCCTCATTCTCCTTGAGCAGTTTGGGGAACACCAAGACCTCCGCCTTGCCGGATAAATCTTCAATCCCCACAAACAGCATCGGCTCGCCCGAGCGCGTGTTGATTTTTTTAACGGCTGAAATAATCGCGCAGAGCTTCACCCTCTTACCCTCCATCGACAAATCGAGCTGGTCGATTTGGTGACTCGCGACCTGGCGCATCGCCACGCTCGCTTCGCGAAGCGGATGCTCGGAGAGATAAATCCCCAGAAGCTCCTTTTCCCAAGCCAGACGGTCCTTGGTTCCGGCTGGTTCCGCCTTGGGCAGTTTCAGTTCGCCCAGCTCAATCTCGCCGGAGATGACCTCGCCAAAAAGCCCGATTTGAGCTGACTTTTTGTCCTTATTGGTTTCGCGGATTCGCTCGGTGATCGCGTCCATCCCCGCTAAAATCGCTTGGCGTTCTCCCATATTATCGAGCGCTCCCGACTTCGCGAGCGACTCGAGAATTTTTTTATTTAAAATCGTGCGCTCGCCCGCCCCTTCAACCTCTGTTTTGGTGACCCGATCGATAAAATCCTCCAGCGATTTATACGGCCCGTTTTGCTTGCGCTCGCGCACAATGGTGCGGGCGGGAGACGCGCCAATTCCCTTGATCGCCGCCAAACCAAAGCGGATATTGCCGGTTTCTTTGACGACGCCAAAATCGACAAATGACTCGTTGATATCGGGCGGTAAAACTTTGATGCCCATCCGTTCGCACTCGGCAATTTCAATCGCGATGCGGTCGGTGTCGGATAAATCGGAAGTCATGAGCGCGGCCATAAAACACTCCGGATAATGGGCTTTAAGATAAGCGGTTTGGTAGGCAATCATGGCGTAGCAGACCGCGTGCGATTTGTTAAAGCCATAAGCGGCAAAGTCCTCGAGCATCGCAAACACTTCTTGAGCGTCCTTGGCGCTGGCGCCCTGTTTTTGTGCCCCAGCGATAAATTTGACTTTCATTTCCGCCATCAGCTTGGCAATTTTCTTGCCCATCGCCTTGCGCAATTTATCTGCCTCGCCACCGGTAAATCCGGCCATGTCTTTGGCAATTTGCATTACCTGCTCCTGATAAACCGGAATGCCGTAAGTCGGCTCAAGAGCTTTCTTTGTCGCCTCGTGCGGATATTTTACTTCTTCCTTGCCCTGGCGCCTCTTGATAAAACTGTCAATAAACTGCAACGGCCCCGGGCGATAAAGCGCCACCATGGCCGCCACATCATCGACCGAAACCGGCTTGAGCTCTTTGATGTAGCGTTTCATACCTGATGAGTTGTGCACAACAAACCCGTTAGCGACAAAGTTATTGCCCGGCTCTTCCATCGAGATGTCATAGGTTTCTTCAACTCCGGCTGGCTTTATTTCTTTCACTTTCACAAAATGACATTGTTGCTCTGGCACTTGAGGGCATTCCCATTTAACTAAGTTCTTATATTTCAACTCAAACTCGGCAAACTTGGTCGCGCTGATAACTTCGAGACATTTTTTAGGGTGTTGAGACCGGAAGCAATCAATTTTGTCTTTATCTAGGTCATGCATCCAGCCCTTAATCTCATAATATTTATTTTCAGAAGGAATGAAAAAATCGGGGGTGTAATTAGCCGCTTTGCCATCTGATAGTATGATCTTGAACGAACAGGGTTCATATTCATATCTAAGGCCAAGGTGAACTAAAACTCTGGCAAAATCTGCTTCCCAGCTTGAGCGTACATAATGACCGAGGTCATTTCTGAAACCCCCCTTGCGATGTGGTGACTGCTTGCCAAACATGTGATTTTTTTCACCCCTCATACGCTCGCTCAATAAACGTCTTAATCTCTTGGCATTTTCTGCCCCATGGATTTCCTCCAGCGTCCTTCCCTCGAGTGCCCGGCCAATTTTTTTACCGGTTTCCCGTAGAATTTCGCTATTTAACTTATTTTTTCCTTTATTCCACGGCTCTCCCCCGTTCTGGTAGTACCTTAGCCGTGCCCTCTTGATTCTCTCTCTTACCTGTGGTTTGCTGGGATTTTTATAGTATTTCGCAGAGCATCTGTAACAGAAATTACTTTTACCTTCTTTTTGACCACTGATTTGCCTTCCACATGAACATTCGTTGTAGATGAGGTGCTTGGCCCTCCTTTTGAGTAAAACCCTATCACCTTTTTTTAAGTTGGAGAGTTTTTTCCACCCCTTGTCAGTTAAAAACTTATGGTCGGCGCTTGCCTTAATATACCAACCATTGCTGGCAATGAGATTATAAACTTTCTTCTTTTTGCCCTTAAAAATCCCCGCAATCTTGTTTCTGTGAATTTTTCCTTCGTCGAGGTAGACGGACTCCAAGGTTTTTCTGTCTTTTCTTTCGTATAATTTTTTAATAGTTGTGTTGGACACAATCGTATCACCCGAGAGGCATTCGAGCTGGAACACACCTGTCGTCTCGGCCCTGCCTAGCAATTCAAAGGTCTTCTTGTCCTCCAGCGGAAGGTTAAAAATATCTATTTTATCGTGGTGGACGGCCTCGATAATTTCCAGCGCCCGCTCGATAATAGTGAGGTTGGAGAGTCCCAGAAAATCCATTTTTAAAAGTCCGAGCTCGGCGACCGGATACATCGAATATTGGGTGATTTGATCAACCCCTTCTTTTTGCGCTTCCTGCAAAGGCACATAGCGGGGTAATTCTTCTTTGGTAATGACAAATGCGCTGGCGTGCTGGCTGGCATGGCGCACCGTACCTTCGAGTTTTGTCGCCATATCCAGAAGGCGCTTGGCCTTCGGATCAGACCGGTAAACTTCTCTTAATTCGCCGTTGTCCTGAACCGATTTTTCCAGCGGGATATGCCGGCCTTGAAGCGGCGCGGGCACTATTTTGGCAATGGCGTCAACATCAGCGTAGCTCATCCCGAGCGCCCGACCAGTGTCCCTGACCGCCGCCCGCGCCGCCATCGTGCCAAAAGTGATAATGCCGGCAACCTTGTCGTGGCCGTACTTATCGGTCACATACTGCAACACTTCGGCGCGGCGGTGGTCGGCAAAGTCAAGATCAATGTCGGGCATCTCCAGTCGGTCGGGGTTTAAAAACCGCTCAAACAAGAGGCCGTATTTAATCGGGTCAACATCGGTAATATTAGTTAAATACGCGACCAGCGCGCCGGCCACCGAGCCCCGCCCCGGCCCCACCATAATCCCCTGTTCTTTCGCCCAGCGCGTATAATCGGCGACAATTAAAAAATAACTCGAAAACCCCATTTTCGAAATGGTCGAAAGCTCGTATTTAAGCCGTTCCTTGAGAGCGACAAGATCCGCCCCCTTCGTTTCGGGATAACGGTTCTTGAGTCCGCGCTCGCACATTTTTCGAAGGAACGAATCCGGCGTTTCCCCTTTGGGAAGCTCATATTCCGGCAGTAAGTTTTCGGCAAAAGGAATTGCCAGATCGCACTTATCGGCCAATTTCTTGGTATTTATGAGTGCCTCGGGCACATCCGCAAATGCCTTGGCCAATTCTTGGGGGTCGCGAAGTGAGAAGTCGCCGTCGTAGATCATGCGCTTTTCGTCGTCAACCGTTTTGCCCGTCTGCACGCACACCAGCACATCGTGGGCCTCGCGATCTTCTTTATTGACATAGTGGCTGTCGCAGGTTGCAATAAGGGGCACTCCGGTTTCGCGCGCCAGTTTAATCACACCGTCGTTGGCCAAACCCTGTTCGCGGATTTTGGGATGGTCTTGGATTTCCAGATAAAAATCTTCTTTGCCGAAGATGTCTTGATATTCTTGGAGCGCTTTTTTCGCCCCCTTGTAATCCTTGGATAAAATGGCGCGCGGGATCTCGCCGACGAGGCACGCCGACGAACCGATGAGCCCCTTGGCGTATTTTTGGAGCGTCGCTTTGTCAATTCTCGGTTTGTAATAATAACCTTCGAGATGGGCGATGCTGACTAATTTCATCAAATTCTGGTAGCCCTCGAAATTCTTGGCAAAAAGACAAAGGTGGTAGGGGTTTGAATCGAGCTTTGACTCTTTATCTTTGAGAGTGCGGGGCGCCACATAGGCCTCGACGCCGATCACTGGTTTTAATCCGGCCTCGCGAGCGATTTTATAAAAATCAATTACTCCGTACATCGCGCCGTGGTCGGTTATTGCCACCGCCTCACAGCCGTATTCTTTACTCTTTGCCACGATCGCCTCGGGTTTTCCCAGCCCGTCAAGGAGCGAATAGTGACTGTGGGTGTGCAAAAATACGAAATCTTTGTTTTGAAGCTTTACCATTTGATTTTAATATACATCAAATAGAATAATTTTAAATTTTAAAGTATAAATTTCAAATCAATGTTTTAATTTTAAATGAATAGTCCCCCGTCCGCCATCTCTGGCAAACGGGGGACCGTGTTGTTGCATGCCTCCTTTACGCGCCGGCGCCGTCGAGACCGGCGATGCCGCGCCTCACCTTCTCACCGGTGCGGGTGGCGAGAGGGTGGAAGATGCTCTCTCCGGGGAGCGTGACGATCCGCGCCAAACCGGCATCTCGGGCTGTCACGGCGAACTTCGTGAGAAGCTCCTTGTCCTCCTGCAGGAGCTGCTCAAGAATCGTCGAGATGGCCTCGGTCAGCTCCGGCGGGTCGGGGAGACCCGCCATGACACCAGCGACCATGACCATCATCCCTGCCGCATCGTCGAGTAGCCATCGGCGACCAACGATACGGAAGATGTTCTGGCAGATCCGCAACCGCCGCTTCTCATTGCCAAGCGACAGCTCGCGGATAATCCGCCTCTGGAGCACGCACATCAGGAAGCGCTCCAGTTCCTGCATGCGCGCCTCGACGCCGGCGCTCATCAGTGTATCCATCCCTACCCCTCCTCCACAGGATCGCCCAGCTCGAGCCGGCACTCGGGCGGGAGATCGTCGTCATCGCCATCGTGCAGAATCACGTCCGGGTCGACGTCGATGTTCAGCGGTGGCTCGATGCCGTGCGACCGAAGCCGGCCGCCCAGCTCGGCGTTGTTGGCGCGGAAGAAAAGACCCAACAGGGCGCGAGTCAACCTCGCGCGCGTCCCATCCTCGTCGGAGATCAATCTGAGGACAGTTCGGATGTCCGCGTCACGCGGGTCCACCTTCTCGGCGATCTCAGCCACCACCTGCATGGCGGCTGTGACAGCCCGCATCGCCACCGCGAGCTGGGTGTTCGGGTCGACCGTTCCGCCGGCCGCGGGCTCGAAGGCGATGGTCTGCGTGCCAGGGATCTCAGCCAGCAAGCCATCAACCGCCGTCATGAACGACGGAATGGGCTTTCCGACCGGATCACCACCCTCCGCCGGCTCCCCTCCCTCCAGCTCACTCTTGAGGCAGAGACACTGGGGCGGCCGCGTCTGGAAGGCGGGGTGAACAGCTACCCCCCTGACCTCCACCCACTTGTCCCGGACGCAGGTTGCCAGCTTCTCCTCGAACGCCTGCCCACCCGAAGCGGGGTGTTGCCCTAACCACCTCATATCGGCAGCGAGCGTGTAACGCTCGCGCCACACCTCCCCCTCGAGACTGCCTTCCCCACAGTTTCGTACCGAGAGAACCTCGCCGAGCCGCTCGTCAGACAGATCGGCGATTCCGAGCAGCTCCGAAACATGCCTCCTCTCACCTGTAACCCACTCCCCGAGCTGACGGACAACCTGCAACTGCAGCTTAACCGATAGTACAAACATTGTCCTCTCCTTCACGCCTTTGATGTGTGTGAACGACTCACGATTCACATCTAAACGCCTCAACCCCGCCTTGTTCCTGTTTGTCAATTTGCTCCGAGCACCCTACGCTATCATATTAACACCCTCGAGTCAAGAGGGGCCTTTCAAGGGCGCGGTATTGACCAAACACTCTCCTTCTGCTATCATTTTTCTTAGCTTAATACAATTAATTTTAAATTCTAAATTTTTAATTTTAATTGAATTTTAAATGTCTCAATATTTAAAGCATTTAAAATTGATTTAAAATTTAAGCTTTAAAATTTAAAATTATTAAAAAATGGCCCATACAAAAGCAAAAGGTACGACAAAATTAGGGAGAGATTCCGCGAGCAAACGCTTGGGTGTCAAGATTTTCGGTGGCTCGCAGGTTAAATGTGGCCAAATTATTATCCGCCAGCGCGGCACGCAATATTTCCCCGGCGAAAATGTCCGCCGTGGTGGCGACGATACTTTATACGCAACCGCTGACGGCATCGTTGTGTTCAATAAAATCAATTATAAAAATTTTAACGGCAACAGGAAGAAAAAACAGGTGGTTTACGTAAAAAACCAAAATCCAAAAACCAAAAACCAAATTGATAGTCGCCAAGTAAAAGATACAACGGAAAAAATTAAACAAGAGAAGATCAAAGCGGAAATGAAAGAAGCGGAAAATCGCGCCCCGAAAGGTAAAATCATCGCCGCGGAGAAACCTCCGACTAAGGGTATACCACGAAGAAAAGAAGGGAAAAAGTGATGACCGATATTGCGCCAGATCATTTTCAGCTTAAAAAAAATGTCCCCACGCTTCGCGCCGGAGACAGGGTTCGTGTTCATCAAAAAATCAGGGAGGGCAGTAAGGACAGGGTGCAGATTTTTGAGGGGCTGGTTATCAAAACTCGTGGCGGGAGCGGGATTTCGGGAAGCTTTACCGTTCGCCGGATCTCCCTCGGCGTCGGGGTAGAAAAAACCTTCCCCCTTCACCTGCCTTCGATTATTAAAATTGAAAAAATCAAATCCGCTCGGACGAGACGCGCCAAGCTGTACTATGTCAGGGGCTTGGTTGGCAAAAAAGCGCGCCGGCTCAAGGGCGAAAAAGACGATGCTAAAGTGTGGGAGGATGTGATTGTCGAGGAAGTCAAGAAAGACCCCGAGCAGGAAGCGATCGAAGGCGATTCAGAAGATACTTCGGCAGATATGGAAAAATCGGAAAAAACAAATAAGAAGGCCTATGGCGACAAAGACCCAAAGAACCCGGAGCAGAAACTAGCAGAAAACAAGGACACCTCGGAAAATAAAAAGACAGCAGAAAAAGAGGCGAAAGACAAACCGCCTAAAAAATAATTTTTTTACAAAAAATAATAAAAACGCCCTTTAGGGCGTTTTTTTTTGTTAAAAGAGCAACGATTGTTATAATCCAACCGTGGACACAAAAAAAATCGGCTCTGGTGCTGAAGCTGAAGTGGTCAAATTCCTGCGCCGCCACCGCTTTCGCATCCTCGGCACCAACCTCAACTTTGGTTTTGGCGAAATCGATGTTTTAGCGCGCCATAAATCTGATATAGTGGTAGTTGAGGTCAAGGCCAAGAGCACGAGGGAGTTTGGCGCAGGATTTGAGATGGTCAACTATTTCAAACAGAAAAAGTTATTGTTGCTTGCTAAAAACCTCCAAAAAAAGTACCCTAAAGCAACGATTAGAATTGACGTTGTCTCGGTTGATTTGTCTGGCGAAATCCCCCGGTTTGAGCACTTTGAAAACGCAGTCGAAGACAACAAATTTTAAAATTCTAATTTTAAATTTTAAATCAATTTTAAGTGTCTTAATTTTAAAATTGAATCATTAAAAATTGAATTAAAATTTCCTGCCCGCAACGTCTTGAGCGAAGCGATGGCAGGCGGGAGAAATTAAAATTGAAAATTATCTTATGGTAATAACACGCTTTGCCCCCAGCCCCACCGGCGACCCTCATATCGGCAATATCAGGTCCGCTCTTTTTGCGTATCTTTTTGCCAAATCTCAAGGGGGAAAATTTCTGCTTCGCATTGAAGACACCGACCGTAAACGCCACGACGCTAAATCCGTCGAGACGATCAAAGAGGCGTTGCGCTGGCTTTCTTTAGAGCCGGAAAATATCGATAATCCCATGATTCAATCGAAGCGCCTGCGGATTTATCGCGAGGCGGCGCTGAAACTAGTCGAGGAAGGCAAGGCCTATGTCTGCACCTGCACGCCCGAAGAACTCAAGGCCTCGCATGACCAAATGGTCAAAGAAGGCAAACCGCCGATGTACGATGGAAAATGTCGAAACTCGAAGCACGAAATCCGCAACGCGCAATTGCCGGAGGGAGCGGTCATCAGGATGAAAGTACCAACCGGCGCAAAGATTGCCTTTAACGATTTGGTGCGGGGAAAAGTCGAGTTTAATACGGACACGATTGACGATCAAGTCATTTTAAAATCGGACGGCTACCCGACCTATCATCTCGCCCACGTTGTCGATGATCACGAGATGCAAGTCACCCATGTTATTCGCGCCGAGGAATGGCTGTCCTCGACCCCCAAGCACATTATTTTAAATCAAATGCTGGGATACCCAATTCCGCAGTACGCCCATCTGCCGATTATTTTAAGCCCCAGCCGCGCCAAACTTTCCAAGCGCGACGGCGCCGTCGGAATTCTCGAATATAAAAAACTCGGCTATCTTCCCGAAGCCCTTCTTAACTTCATGGCCTTTCTCGGTTGGAACCCCAAAGACGAGCGCGAATTTTTTTCTCTCGCCGAGCTGGAAAAAGAATTCAATCTCAAAAATGTCAATAAAGCGGCGGCGGTTTTTGACATCAAGAAGCTTAATTTTATCAACCATCATTATTTGCGGGAAAAACCGACTGGCGAGTTAGTCGAATTAATCGGCGCTGAGGCGCGGAAAAAATATTCTGCTTTTGCTTTTGACAGGGTAGTGGAGCTGGCCAAAGAGAGAATGGAGAAAATTTCGGACTTTGACCGGACGGTTTCATATCTGCTTTCAGCCAAACCGCCAGCCCAGAGCTTAATTTTCAAAAAATCAGACCGTGAAAAAACCGTTCAGGGTCTCAAAGCCAGCCAAGACATACTCTCTAAGCTAGATGACTTTTCCGAGGAAAATATCAAAAACGCCCTCGAAAAATGCGTCAGCGCCACCAAACTTTCCAACGGCGATGTGTTCTGGCCGGTCCGAGTCGCCTTATCCGGCATGGAAAAATCCCCTCCGCCCGTGCAAATCGCGGAGGTTCTGGGTAAAAACAAAACGCTAAAGCGCCTTCAAACGGCCCTCGATATTTTAGGGGAATAACTAAGATGAAAAAAATTGCCTATATCACCGGCGATTCGAGTTTAACCGGAGCTCCTCTGCATATTTTGCAGTTGGCCAAAAATTTTAAAGATAAATACAAGATTTTAGTCATCACCTCACCCGGGAAACTAGTTGAGCTGTGCCAAGAAGAAAAAATAGCGGTCAAAGAGATCCCGATGCGCGGGCCGCTCGACTGGCGGGCGGTGGATAAAATCGGCGTCGAGCTGAAAAAATTCGCTCCGGACATTGTGCATACCCACGGGATTCGCGCCGGCTGGCTCGGGCGGTTGGCCTCGAGAAATTTAAAATGCAAAAAAATTTATACCGAGCATCTTTGGACCTCCACTTTTCATCTTAAAAACCGCGCCTATGAGCAGTTCCAATTGCGCGGGCTCCGCTTTATGGATCGCTATACCGACGCCACCATTGCGGTCTCCAAAACAGTCGCCGATTTTTTAATTAAATCCCGCGGTTTTGACAAAAGTAAAATTCATATTATCCCCAACGGCATCAGCGCAAGATTTATCGAATCAAAGCCGATTCAAAAGCCCTCCGGCGTACCGCTTTTACTTGGCAGTATCGGGGCTTTAAATAATGTGAAAAATCACCAGAGCGCCATTCGCGCGTTTGCTCAAGCGGTTCGCGAAAACGAGACGCTCAATGTCCACTTTCAAATTGTCGGCGAGGGCCCAGCGCGCAAGCGTCTCGAAAATTTAATTAAAAGGGAAAAGATGGAGGATAGGATCCATCTCGTCGGACGGGTTGAAGATGTCTGCGAACGACTTTCACACTACGCGTTATTTATTTCATTGAGTTTGTCGGAGTCGTTCGGGATGGCGGTAGCCGAGGCGATGGGAGTCGGATTGCCGGTTATTACTTCGGACATTCCCGCACTGAAAAATCTGGTCGGCAAGGCGGGAGTGTTGGTGCCGCCCCGCGATATCAAAAAGGCGACAGAGGAAATTGCCTCTTTACTAAAAGATCAGAAACGGCAGGAGAATTTGGGGCGGATTGCCAAACAACGCATCAAAAATAGTTTTTCCGAAAAATTGATGATTGACAGAACCGAACGGCTGTACAAAAAGCTCCTTAACTGATACAATTCCAACACAATCCGAGATCGTCTAATGGCAGGACACTTGGTTCTGGACCAAGGAATCTAGGTTCGACCCCTAGTCTCGGAACCAAATCGAATATGCTCACTAAGTGGGTAGCTACGGTTTGTTGTTAGCGGGGTCGAAGGCCACAGCCACGACTGGTTTGAGGGGTGGTACCCGAGAATAGGCCAGCCCTGAGGCAAAATCAGCAGATTTTGACCGAAGGGCGACCCTGCCCGGGAACCAGAAACTAATACTCGGCCCTTGTGGCCGAGATTTAGTTTATTATTTGCCTTTTCACACCCGCTTTTTATCGCGCATTTTAATCAAAAGCCAATTATCGCCCTGCATTTTTTTTAATGCCCAGCCACCTTTTAACTTCTTGCCAAGCAAATCAACTTCGATAAGACCGCGCGCAAACGACTCCGGCATCGTGGTTTTTTTATCACCCTCTTTGAACGCCCTTTTATTGACATATGTTCCTTCGTCCCACACAGTGACACGCCCCGCGCCGTATTCACCGGCGGGAATAACACCCTCAAAATCGGCATATTCGAGCGGATGATCTTCGGTTAAAATTGCGAGGCGCTTCTCCGCAGGATCAAGCGAGGGGCCTTTGGGAACGGCCCATGACTTTAACACCCCATCAATCTCGAGACGAAAGTCATAGTGCAGATTGCGGGCATTATGCTTCTGGACGACAAAAATCAGCTCGGGGCCGTTTGGCTTATTAGCGCCCTTGGGTTCGCTAGTTTTACTAAAATTTCGCTTACTATTATAGATTTGGAGTTTTTTCATTTTCACTTAAACGGTACTATTTCGCCCGATATTTTTCAATTGTGATACAATAATTACAATGAAAATATTTAAGCTCCTCGCTTCAATAGTGTTAGTTATGGCAGTCGGACTGGCAGGTTCGCTTTTCACCGCCCCCAATATCAATTCTTGGTATGCAACCTTAAACAAACCGAGTTTCAGCCCGCCCAACTATCTTTTTGCGCCGGTCTGGACGACTTTATTTATTTTAATCGGCATCGCCCTATATCTGCTTTGGAACTCCAAAAAGAAAGAAAAAACGGTCGCCCTCTATTTGTTTTTTGCCCAAATGGTTTTAAATTTTTTCTGGTCATATATTTTCTTTGGTCAAAAACAAATCGGCTGGGCCTTGGCGGAAATTATCATTTTACTCATAGTAATTGTGGCTTGCATTATTTACTTTGGGCGCATCTCGAAAACCGCGGCGCTTCTTTTTATCCCCTATTTACTCTGGGTCAGTTTTGCCAGCATCTTGAACTATCAGGTTTTTGTGCTTAATTAAAACAAATGGGCTTTAAACAAAAAGTGCTGGGGGTAGTTAGTAAAATACCTCGGGGGCAGGTTTTGTCGTACCAAGAAGTGGCGAGGCGCGCCGGCCGACCGCGGGCTTATCGGGCCGTCGGCAATATTTTAAGTAAAAACACCGACGCGAAAATTCCCTGTCACCGCGTGATCTGCTCTGATCGATCGCTGGGTGGGTACAAGCGCGGGAGTAAAAAGAAAATTGAGCTTTTAAAAAAAGAAGGAGCGATTTTAGTCTAGAACGAAGAGCGGCTCGCCGAGGCGAGCCGTTGGGACTGGAGGGTGGCGGGCGCTAAGGCGCCCGCCACCCGGTTATCGTTCTTGGATCTCTCGGAGCTTCCTGAAGAATGATCAGGTTGTAGCAAACTTCGACGATCTTCTCCGGCAGGATACCGACACAGATGCAGTCGCGCAGGAGCTGGCGTTTGCGCTCGCCGTCAACCGCTCCGACCACAATGATCGGGTCGCGCACAACCCCGTCACTACGTAGAACGGCGCAGGCGCTATTAGCAAGAGGCGATTGCGCGCCGAGCATGCTCCAAGCCACGATTGCCTGCGATGCCAGTTCGACGTCGGTGACCAGAAAGAACGGTGCCGGGAGGCCTATCAAGACCTCCGCTACCTCTCTGGCGCCGGACGACTCCTGCATGAGCAGGGGGGGGTTTTCGTCCAACGTAGTCAAAAGCGCCGGATCGAGCTCCGCCAACGTCTCGGCGGTGACATAGATCACAAACCGTGGGGGTCTGATCCTAGACCTAGACATCCTTATCATCCGCGCGGCCCGGCTGTCGAAGTTGTCAGCCCTCATGGCGCTCACCCCTCTCGCCTTTGCCGAACCCCGCAACGAGCATGGACAGAGTGTCCCTGACATTACCATAGGGCAGGGCGATAAAGCTTCTGACTCCCCTCCTTGTCAGAGCCCGCACGACCCCACCGTCAAGACCCCCGCCGGTCACAACCACGACCGGCGAGTCGCACTCCAGCCTATTTAGTTCGTCCATCACCCGGCTGGCCATGTTGTGCTCGGCGCTGTAGCCGACCCCAAGGTGGGTAATGACGAGATCGGGTCGGCCTCTCTTCGCGATCCACGAAGCCATCTCGTCGACCCGCTTACAGGCAACAGCGAGATGCCCACCTTGCTCGAGCACCACCGCGAAGAGTCTGCCCAAGCCGTTGTCCTCATGCACGATCAGGACCGACGCCATTCTGCTCGCCTCCCTTTCAACGTTCTCGCTCACGACAATACTTTGCTGTCCCGATATGGTAACATCAAGAAGATATTAAGTCAATAAATATAAAAGCAATTTTAAATTTTAAAGTATCAATTTTAATTGAATTTTAAATGCTCTAATTTTAAAATTTGATAATTTAAAATTGATTTAAAATTTGAAATTAAATAATTTAAAATTTACAATTAATGTCCCCACAATCCCTTACCAACCGCCTTATGCAATCCGGAGTTCTCGAAACTCCTGCTATTATTAACGCTTTTAACAAAATTGATCGCGCCGATTTCGTCCGAGCAGATTTAATGTCCGAGGCCTATGCCGATTATCCTCTGCCGATCGGCTCCGGTCAGACCATCTCCCAGCCAACGACAGTTGCCTTTATGCTCGAATTACTTGGTCCCAAGCAAGGCGATAAAATCCTTGATGTCGGTTCCGGATCGGGTTGGACAACATCTCTTTTGGGCTATATCGTCGCCCAAAAGAAAATCCGAAATTCGAAGCACGAAATCCGAAACGAATTAAAAACTCAAAACTCTAAACTCGAAACCGGCTACGTTTATGGCGTTGAGAAAATCCCTGCGCTCGTCGAGTTTGGACAGGAAAATTTATATAAATACCCCGATCTGCCCGCCACAATCAAACCTGCCGGCAAAACTTACGGCCTGCCCGCGCAAGCGCCGTTTGCTAAAATTCTCGTTTCTGCCTCCGCGACCAAGCTTCCGCGAGAGCTCATCGACCAGCTCCAAGTCGGCGGAACTCTCGTCATCCCGATTGAAAATTCGATCTACAAAATCACCAAAACCGCGCCAGATGATTTCGGGAGCGAGGAATTCCCCGGATTTGTTTTTGTCCCGTTAGTTTGATATTACATTGGTACTAATAACTTCAAATGATGAAGATAATCTTACCGATCGTATTTACCTGTGCGCTCTCGCTCACGCTGTGTGGATGCGTTAATGTTAGTGTTGATACTATCCGCAACGACCCGCTGGTCTACGCCCCCTCGCCCGTACCCGTCGCAACCGACGCAATCAGCATCGAAAATGGCGATTTTTTTCCGAAAATAATTGATATCGCGCGTAGCACCACCGTCACTTTTTCCAACCGCGATGCGACTCGCCACCTCATTGTTTCCGATCCCCACCCCGCCCACGACGAACTCCCCGACCTCTACAGCCAGTGGCTGATCGAAAACGAAAGCTACAAATATAAATTTATTAAAATCGGTACTTTCGGCGTCCATCTCGAAGATAACCCGTCCGTTTCAGCCAAAATCATTGTCCGTTAAAGCCAAGCTGACATTGCGTCAGCTTTTTTCTTGACTTTTTCCCCTCTATATGGTATGCTTACATTCAATCTTACCGAACGCTTTTTATTAAATTTAATTTACGGTAAGATGATTTTGAAAGGAATTTATGGCAAGTTTGAAATTTTCCCAGCGCGTCGGCGTGTTTGTCGATGTGCAAAATATGTACTATTCGGCCAAAAATCTTTATAAGAAAAAAGTTAATTTTGGCCGGATTATGGAAATCGCCGCCAACGGACGCGAACTGACCCGCGCGATTGCGTACGTAATTAAAGCCGATGTCGAACAGGAGGCCAACTTTTTTGAGGCCCTGCACAAGCAAGGGTACGAAGTGAAAGCCAAGGATCTGCAGATCTTTTTTGGTGGCGCCAAAAAGGGCGACTGGGATGTCGGCATCGCCATGGATGTGATGCGCACCGCCTCCAAGCTCGACGTGGTCGTACTCGTCTCCGGCGACGGCGACTTCAAGGATTTGTTAGAACATGTCAATTCCCTCGGTTGCCGCGCCGAAGTGATGGCTTTCGGCCAGACCGCTTCCGCCCAGCTCAAGGAACAAGCCGACCAATACACCGACCTTGATAAAATCAAAGAAAAAGTATTGATCGGTTAAATAAATTTTAAAATTCCAATTTCAAATTTTAAAATTAACCAATTTAAAATTCAATTAAAATTTATACTTTAAAATTTAAAATTAAATGTACGATCCGAAAAAACCCCGAATCTTAGTCGCCCTCGGCGGGCGCTCGAGTGAGCGCTCCGTTTCGCTTGAAAGTGGCAAGGCGGTGGCACAAGCGCTGGAAAAATTAGGATATCCGCTGGGGATTTTTGATACCGGTACCGGCGAGCTGATGCAGTTGCCGGAGCTTGAACGGACTGAAAAAGATCCGCAAAAACTATCCCCCTCGTTTACATTTCCTCTTATTGATATCAAGCGCCATTTTGAGCTCGTGTTTAACTGCCTGCACGGCCGTTACGGCGAGGATGGCGGTTTTCAGGCCCTGCTCGAGGAAATTGAAATGCCCTACACCGGCTCCACCCCCCCCTCCTCCGCCGCTAGTTTAAATAAAAAATTCTCCAAAATCATTTTCGAAACCTACGGCGTACCAACTCCCAGCTTTCAAATTTTAAGTCGCGAAAATGAAAAAATGCGCCTTCCCTATCCAGTAGTTGTCAAGCCGGTTGCCCAAGGGTCAAGCATCGGTGTTTCGATTTGCAAAAATGAAAACGATTATATTGCAGGATTAAAAAAAGCGCTCGAATTTGACCGCGAGGCCATTATCGAGCCCTATATCAAAGGACGGGAAATTACCGTTACGGTGCTCGAAAATAAGGGTGGAGGAGTTGATGTTTTGCCAATTATCGAGATTTTCCCATCGACCGAATTTTTCGATTTTAATGCCAAGTATGACCCCAAAACCAAAGAAGTCGTTCCGGCCACAAATATCGACAAGGCGATGCAAAAACAAATCGAGGATACGGCCATTAAGGCATACAAGGCGCTCGACTGTCGGCACCTTTGCCGTGTTGATATGATTATCGATGCAAGAAATAAAATTCAAGTCCTCGAGGTTAATACCCTGCCGGGGATGAGCGCAAATTCGCTCGTGCCCAAATCCGCCCTTGCAGCCGGTTATAGTTTTGAATCCTTTGTCGAGCATCTGGTCAAGATTGCCCTAAATTAACTCGCTACGTTCGCCCCGCTACCTGCCTTAAGGGGCTTTCGTAGCCCGAGCGGGCATGGTTTCCGAGCGATTGCGAGGGAGAGCGAGGGCGAGATTGAGCGCAGCCGACTCGCTGGGTCGGCTGACGCGTCCCCGAAAAGTAGGTTGCGGGGCGAATACAACAAACTCGATACGACCAACACTACCCTTGACCGCTCCCTTTATCCCTGCTACAATTAAGCCCAGTAAACTTTTCTCCCCGTTTTCAAGGCGGGGGGACCCTGAGCTTGTCGAAGGGACCAGAAAGGATTTATGGAAAAATACGAGCTGACATATTTTTGCGCTCCCGGCGAAACAACCGATACGGTTGGCGTTGCAATTAAAGAATTGTCGGGAGTTGTCGTCGACCAAAAAGATCTGGGCGTGACCGTTCTCGCGTATCCGATTTCTAAACTAACCGAAGGTCAATACTATTCGGTTATTTTTAATTTGGAAGGCGCAAATTTATCCGAATTGGAAAAGCGCGTACGACGCGACAAGAAAATCAAGCGCCATATTTTAATTCGGGCCCTGCGCGCGCGAAAACCGCTCAAAGAGCGCAAAATACCAGATAAGGCGCCGGCGCCAGAGCTACCAGAAAAACCGCTCGCGATAAAAACAGAAAAAGCCAAACCCAAAGCAGAGCCACAAGCAAAACCGGCTAAAATACCCGCAGTCACAATTAAAAAATCCAAACCGGCCAAGGTAAAAACACCGAAAGTCGCCATTAAAAAACCCGTCAAGACCAAGGATGAATCCCTCTCCAGCACGGCCCTCGATGAAAAACTAAAAGAACTCACGGAGGACTGATGTGTCAAAGCACGAAATCCGAAGCACGAATCTCGAAACAAATTCAAAATGTTAACAAATAAATATGATTTGGAGGAAAGAACACAAGAGTTTGCTCTGAAAATAAGACGCTTGGCTAAAAAAATTTCGTTAAGCATCGGTAATGTGCAGGATGTCAAGCAACTTATCAGGTCGTCCGGATCGGTCGCTGCAAACTACATCGAAGCAAACGAAGCGTTAAGCAAAAAGGATTTTATTATGCGAATAAAAATATGCCGTAAGGAAGCAAAGGAAAGCATTCTCTGGCTCAAACTGCTTGACATTAGTGGCAAAACATTAAAGCCGGAGAGAGATACCCTCATGCAGGAAGGTACAGAACTAATGAAAATAATGAGTGTAATAATGAGAAAATCCATATGATTGGTTTTGGATTTAATTATTTTAGATTAAATATTGTTTCGGATTTCGATATTCGAATTTCGAAATTTAAGAGGAGAAAATATGCTTAACTTAAACCGCGCCATGGTCATCGGTAACGCCACCCGCGATCCCGAATTGCGCACCACCCCAAACGGTAAATCGGTCGCTTCGTTTGCGATTGCGACCAACCGCCGCTACACCGACTCAACTGGCGAACAGCGCGAAGAGGTGCAGTTTCACGAAATTGTCGCTTGGGGAAAACTGGCTGAAATCGTCAGCCAAGTTATTCAAAAGGGCGCCCGAGTGTACGCCGAGGGACGCATCCAAACCAGACATTGGGAAGGACAGGACGGCAACCGTCGCGAGCGCACCGAAATCATCGCCGAAAATGTGATCGCCCTCTCCCCTCGCTCCGGCGGATCCAGCTACACTGCGCCCCAAGACAAACCGGCCGAAAAACCCAAGAAGGACCAAAGCGACGCCGGCGAAAAAACCGCCAAACCAACTGGTGATATTGAAGACGACATTAACTTGGATGACATTCCGTTTTAAGGAAATATTATGAAAAGATGCCTCGCTTGCAAAAGCAATATCGTCGATTTTGACCACACCGACCCGGCGCTCAAAAAATACTTGAGCAATTACGGCAAAATCAAAACCAGAAAAGAAACGCGCCTCTGCGCGCGCCACCAGCGCAATTTATCCCGCGCCATCAAACGCGCCCGCACCCTCGCGCTTTTGCCGTACACGAATAGGTAAAATTACAAATAACAAGCACCAAGTTCCATTCAAATTCTAAATCCTAATTTACAAATTGGAATTTGTGTTTTGATTGGTTATTGGGATTTGGATATTGGTCATTAAATTAATATGTTTCAAATTTCCGACTTACAAACCGGCACATACATCGTCCACAATGGCGCCCCGCACCAGATAATTTATGTTGAGCGAAGCAAGCTCGGCCGGGGCGGGGCAATGTTGCGCTGTAAACTTAAAAATCTGCTTGACGGCAGTATTATTGACCACACTTTCAAAGGCAACGATAAAATCGAGGAAGCGCAAATTACAAGGTCGCGCGCCCAGTTCACCTACGCCCAAGGTGATAAATATAATTTTATGGACAGCGAAAATTTCGAGCAATTCGCGCTCTCGGGCGAAACGCTCGGATCGGCCAAAAACTTCCTCAAAGAAGGCACGCCGGTTGATGTATTGAATTTTAACAGCCGGCCCATTAATGTTACCTTGCCCGTCAAGATGGATTTTGCAGTTACCGAAACCGAGCCGGCTGTCCGGGGCAACACCGCCCAAGGATCAGTGACTAAACCGGCGATTTTAGAAACTGGCGCAAAAGTGCAAGTTCCGATTTTTGTCAAAGTCGGCGACCGCGTCCTCGTCAACACCCAAACCGGCGAGTATGTGGAGAGGGTGGCAAAATAACTCCACAGTTCTAATTTTAAATTCCAAACCGGTGTGCTAAAATTGTACTAATGGGAGGACGAAGAAAACTCACTCTGATGATTGCCGGCCTGGCTGTTTTGGTGTTGGCCGGTACGGTTGGTGTTCTGGCAAAAACAGGAAAGCTGAAGATGTTTGCCGATATCGATCAGCCCATCCTTACCCTTAATGTCAAGTACTCTGACAACAATCCCGTTACCGGAGAACATGTGCTTATTGCACAATCAACAAATGCCAACGGACCGTACTATGACATAGGTACTGAAATTACAGATAATCAGGGTATTGCACGCATCAGCTTGGAAAGTAACCAGTATTACAACTTCAATGTTAGCATCCCCCATGCAGAAGGCGACCCTTGCGAAGGGTCGCTTAATGCCTTTCGTGCCAGCACTACCTCACGGACTATGACCCTAAACTGCCAGACAGGATCGTCCGGTTCCGATCCTCCGACAACTACAACACCGACAGAAACCACAACGGAAGCTTCTTCTTTTTCCGTCCGCGGCTCTGTCTTAAATCAACAAACCGTCCGGGGTATTTCGGGAGTGGCGGTCACTGTTCTGATAAACGGGCAGAGTACAAACCATGTTGCTACAACAGATGACAATGGGCGATATGATCTGCGCAATATTACGTTGCGAGCAGGGTTGGAAGCAAGTAGTTACAAACTAAAATTTACAAAAGAGGGTTTTAACAGTAAAACTGTCAGCCTCAATGGCGATCTGGGGATACGAGTCATCGGCAATGGGAGTTATTATGACGCGATAACAGTGTCATTGACACCAGTTGGTTTCAGCCCCACTCCCACCGTTTCTAGCACCGCCTTAAACCCAGCTAGATTTACTCTAATAGGTAAAGTGCAAGACAGTAACGGACAATACTTGGAAGGAGTAAGCGTAGAGATATCGTGTGAGTCCTGCGGTGTCGGCCCATGGCAGGGCAGTTCTTCGACCTCAACTTTGGGCTCGGTCACCGGAATTCCATATGAATATAACTATGCGATCGAAGACATATACAACATCTCCCAACAGGGTTCGAAAATTCCGAATCTTCTGTTAACTGCAGGCAAAGAAGGATACCTTACTGACAAAAACAACAACGGCATTGATGATGATGAATTTACTAATATCATCATTTGGCCAAATGAAATTACCCAAATTGGAAACCGCTACATTGTCAAAAAAGATCTAAAATTGATAAAAAGAGAGGTCTTTACCTATCGAGCAAAAATTGTCAGCGCAGAAACGCCCGATCAGCCGTACGCCGGAGCCGGAGTGTCTCTTTATAAAAATTGGGGGAATTTGGACCTTGTCGGCACTAGTAGCAGTACCTCTTCGTTTAGAGGAACCGATAATCCATACAACCTTGAAATCAAATTTAACAGACCTCCCGATAGCCCCTCTGATGGATTATACAGAATTTCCCCATTCATTCCCGAAACCCATAATATGCATTGTGCCCTCGGCCCATACAATCTATACTTCGGAGAATCCGATACGGTCGATGGAGTTTATTATCAAACCTTAACAATTACACGATGTGCTCGGATCGTCGTCCTCGATGAAGACACGCACCAACCGATTAAAGACGCTTCAATAAAGTTTATTGACATAACCGGAAAAGAAATGCAATTCTCCGGCATAACAAATCATGACGGCTATTATCAAACTACCAGTAACAATAAACCTCTATTAGATTCAGCATATCAAATTAAAGTATCTCGCAGAGATTATTATACACGCTACAAACAAATACAGACCTACTCCGGTTATGACTTTGAAATATTAATGAAAAAATCTCCCGAAGAAGGAATGATCTTGACAAGAGTAAGCGATGACACAACCGGCGAACCAATCTTCCTTGCCACGGTAAAGAAAATATTGCGACGCAATAGGGGGGATATTCTCAAAGATACAAAACTGACCGACCTTTTTGGCCTGGCCGAGTTTACCGGATCCCAACAAGGCCAATTTACCTTCAGCGCAGACAAAAATGGATACTATATACCCAAAAACGGCACAAGCATCATACCGCTTAATATTGATGATCCAAAGGAAAGCCATCAGATAGACCTAACACTTATTAAAAACGAAGGCGGCGAAATCTCCGAGGAAGATCGGTCATTATTATCAGATACTTTTTATATCCTGACATTTAATCAGTACTTGAAACCCGTTGACGCAACAGTTGAAATATTAGACTCGGAAGGTGGGAGTATCGATGTTAATAAGAACCCACTTGGAGGAGGTGGAGTATTTTTGCCAAATTTAATAATTGGGGATACTTATTCTATTAAAGCGACCTTTAATGGCGAGGTAATAGAACGGGAAATCACTATTCCGGCCGACTATTGGAATTTTTCCGAGGACGAAAGGTTTATGTTTACATTATCCAATATGCTTTTTGTTTTTTCCGAGGATGAAGAGAATGCTTTTAACAAAATCGATTTTATTGTCAGAGACGGCACAGGCAGCAAGCCGATTGCTAATGCGGAAATGACATTGGACTTTGAAGATAAATTGTTCGCTTCTTTTAGGGCATTGACAAAAAATGCCGGAGAAGCAACTTTTAAAGATGATTTTGCGGTTTATTCCGCTGAGGAAAACCTTTCCTATGATATTAACAGTGTTTTGACCCAGATATTATCCAACCCTGATGAAAGGATCAATGTTACGGTTAAGGTCCCTGATTATAACGAATATCACGTTGCGGACGCTATAGGAAACCTCGTTGAGGACGTTGAAAAATGTAAGAGTGACCCATCAATGTGCGTCATATATATTGACTTGACTCGCTCGGTAGAATCTTGCCAGACGGGAGGTAAGATTAATTTATCTTTCAATGACTATAACAGTGACATAGATACCTCGCTTGCACCTGACGAATACAAACAACGATTAAATGATGATTACTTAAGTAAATTGAAAATTTTTAAGAGGAGTGGTGCAAGATGGCAAAAATTAGACAGTAATCAATATAAAATCAATACTGTTGAAGTTACATCACCTTACCAAAAATATCCCCTCCCTCTCCTCTCGGGCAGTAGCACCTTGGATCCGCTAGCTGTAAAAGTCACTATCGAAGTATATGAAGGAGGAGAATACAGAGTCAGCATACCGGAGATCGGATACCGGTCCGAAGCGCGCCAACTTAGTGAACAATTTGGATGTGAAACAGGCATTTGGATGGAGGATATCTGTTCGAAAAGTAAAAGGGTGGTGCCATTTGACAATGGTAATGTTATGCTGACATTCTCTTCAGATGCTATTTACGAGCAATACTTGTCAGATCCCGAAACCCAGCAATTATACCGTCAGCTCGTCGATAGAATTATATATCTTAAAAGAAACACGCTAGATGTAGGAAAAATTACCTTGGCGGTAGAAGATTCTGATATCCTCAATGCATATGCCTCCATATCCCCCGATGAAAACGTTATATGTAACGGCGTCCCCCGCGCTCGCCAAATAATCCTAAATCGTGGCATGATCGACAGCGCAAAAAATCAAAACATTCTATGGCTGTTAAAAACCGTTATAGATCACGAATACGGCCATCATGTTTATTTTATTATCAAAGAAAGTAATAAATACCAAAAATTTTATCAGAATTTCAAACGCTTATACGATTTCATATTTTTATCCTCGGGCTTATCATCGGAAATATTCAATAACTTAAACGAGGGTTTTCGTCACAACATACCATATGCTCGGGCCGGCCACCCATGGGATAATGACGACGAATTCTTTGCCTCTTACTTTTCCGGTATGTTCGATCCAGCAGGGGCGCTTTACAAAAACATTAGGTATCGTACTGATAACGAACAGGTCAGAAATTACATGGCCTTCATTTGGAACCTGGTGGATGAAACCGTCGCCAAACAGCATCGTCCCTTCTTTCAACACGCCTTCAGCAAAAAATATTCCGATACGTATTATCCATTTAAGCAAATTATTAGCGGGTGGTGGATAAAACAACAATACGCCGCTTTGAGTTTTAGTCGCAGAGTCGAAGTCGCGACCCAAGCATATGTCACGCCAAGCGTCAATTCAGCTTCTTCTAATTACAGACAGGCGGTCGCCCGATTTAATTCCCTCGTCGATCAACTTGTTTCACTTTTTAATCTCAACAAGGGTTCAATCCAAGGTAGTTTATATAAAACAAATCCCAGTACGGGTGCTAAAATTCCCCTCCCCCGGCATATAGTGCGAATCGGGCCAAGAATCGCTATCACTAATGCCCGTGGCAAATTCACGATAAAAAGAATACCGGTTGGAAATCAAAAGATAAAACAAGTAAGGGATATTTTCGGTAATAAGAACATCAAGTTTGAAGATCCCGGTAAAGTCGTTGTCAGTAAGAACCTCGTCACCACCGTGAATATTGTGGCAAAATAACTCCACAGTTCTAATTTTAAATTCCAAACCGGTGTGCTAAAATTGTACTAATGGGAGGACGAAGAAAACTCACTCTGATGATTGCCGGCCTGGCTGTTTTGGTGTTGGCCGGCACGGTTGGTGTTCTGGCAAAAACGGGGAAGCTGGCCTCTTTTGCCGATGTAGTCGGATTGCAGTCCGGAGGCGGTACCCTTACCGTCGGTATCAATCACAATGGAGTGCGACTCCAGCGTGAGGGAATGGAAGTTAACGCCGAAACGACCCAGGACGGAGTACCTGTGCCTTGGGTACAAGCCACAAATTCGCAGGGGTGGGCTGTTTTTAGAGGCTTGCCGGCAGGGCAATATTCCCTGTATGTAACTCTGCCCCCCGAGCCCCAGTTCGCCGGTTTATGCGGAGGTGTTTCCCCCTTCACCTTCAGTGAAAATCGGACTGTTTATATCGATCTCAAACCTTGCGGAACTTCGCCGTCCACTGATGTAAGATATACTCTTAAGGGAAAGGTGGTTGACCCTGCCCAAAATCCGCTCGAGGGAGTTGCAGTTAAATACGAGATTACCGGTACTAATTTTCAACAAACCACTACCACCAACTCATCAGGCGAATACATTTTCCAAAATATCGCCTTGCCCACTAATGGCGGCGCTTATCCTTCGGAATATTTAATAACCGCCAGCAAAGCCGGATATACGACAGCGACGAGGAATTTTAACGATCTATTCACCACAAATAAAATTCCCCTCCAGAACGGACAAGAATACAATACTGACAAACCGATCGTTCTATCAACAGAGGAAGAGCTGGAAAATAATTCTGACCTCTTTACTCTAAAGGGAAGAATCACTGATGAAAACGGGAAGCTGCTTCACAATGCACAACTATCCCTTTATTATATACCGGAAAACAATAATGATTACGGTCTACTCTCTACAAACTTTCATGATGATTATTATTTAAGATTTCAATCCGATAACAGTATTTATAATCGGTTAACAAGCCCGATAAACTATAAAAAAGATAATATTACCAACATTACAACGGCAACTAATATTCCCGGCCATTATAAAATCAATTGTTGGCTAGATGGCTATACGGATGCATCTTTTAATTTGAGTCGCCATGATATTGAAAATGCACCAGTCGTTAACGGTCAAAAAGTAGTCGAAAGTAATTTTCAGTTACAGTGGAAGGGCCATCTTTATGTTCTCGGCTATGTCGGAGTCAAGGATGCTAACATTCAACCAAATACAACAGTGAAGCTGGAGGGGCCGAATGGATTATCTATGGAACAAGTCGTCAATACGAACCGCGGATATGCTTATATTGAGAGCGGACAAATAATATATAATTATTTATTTTCTATTGAAGGCGCTAATTACGGGGATAAATTTACCATTAGCATTAAAGACGAGTCATTTAGTGAATACAACCTCGACGGAACAAAAATAATAACAAAAACCTTCTCTCAAAATACGCCCTTCGGAGAAATTATCGGGAAGGACGAAATCGGGAAGGACGAAGATGAAGAAAGATTTATACTTAATCAGGACTTCGAATATAAACGCCCTCTCCCTGCGACAGATAAAGATTTTGATATAGTCGGAAAGACAACATATAGAGGCCTTGGATGGCCTAATGTGCAATTGACAGTAAGCATCCCGGGTACGGATTATAAATTATCTACAATATCCCACAGAGCAGACCAGCAGGAAAACAATTACATCTTACCAAATGTCCCCCTAATAGAAGGTGGTAGCTATAGGCTCGATATAACATTACCTGACACTATGAATCAATTTAACAAATTGGAGGTTTTTTCAGCAGATCGGCAGACAATTTTTCAGAGTGATGATATTGTAAACGACATCTATTCACATAGTCCTATTTTCCGAAAAAATATTGAACTTGTATGTTTTGATGCACATTTTAAAATATTAGAATTTTTCAGTGCTATAAACGGTGAGCCGATAGAAACTTACGACACACGTCCGTCTGAATACGCTTTATTTTGTAAGAGCAAAAAAAATATTGTATTGGCTTGCTACGGTCAGAACAAAGTAGAAAATAAAAACGTTGTTAATTATGAATTTTTCAATTTTCCCTCCAGCGATGGTATTGATGGGGTAAGGTTATACTTAGAGAGTGCCAAATATTATCACAAAGAAGAGTTTTTTTTACCCTATGGAACGGATAATGTTTATCTTATTCCAAAGGATCCCCAGGGGGAGCGGGAAGCTCTTGTTTGGAAAGAGATAAATGGTATCAATTTTGGTACTTATAGGGTATTCGAAAACGATATTTTCAGTGAAAGTAATATCGAAATTTTGTCAAATTATGCAAAGATAATTGCTTACCTGTCGATGTCCACTAATACCTTTCCCTACCCTGATATTTTTATTGCTAGTAGAGATAATATGTCAGGGGTTTCAGAAGCAAAAAACAATCTCATAATAATGAGCGCTCTTAGTTTATCAGACATTAACATAGGAATAGAAATTTTGATCCATGAATTTGGCCATATTGCCGATTTTAACAGACATCTACAAACCCTTTATAGAGACAATTTAATACGAGCACTAAACGCTGCTCGAGGCCTTAAAGACGATGGCCAGCCGATAAAAGACAGCAGTGGCAATCCTGTAAAGTCGTGTAATAATATATTTTCTAATTATCAATGTTTTTCAAATTATGCTATCGATGTTAATACCCTTGAGCTTTGGGCTGAGTTTTTCTTGTACTGGACACTAAATGGGGGTTCGCTCAAAGCTATTTACGAAGATCCTGCCATGCAAGATCCAGCCAACGCCCACTGTCTCAATGCTCTAATCTACCTAGACAATATTATGCGCGAGGCCTATCCCAATCTCCAGCAGTTTAATCCTAGCGATATCGGAATCAAAACAAGTACAGCCAAGGTCCTTGGTGCAACTAGCGATAGCAATACGCAAGAAGTGATACAAATTTTTGAAGGTGCTGGGTACAAGCCGGTAGACCGGACACCATTTAATCTAATCGCCCCCATCCGCGACCTCGACCTCACCCCCCAGCAAATAGCCGATGGAGTGTTTTTGAAGGAAAACTTCCAGCAGTTGCCGACTACCCAACGACTGACGATGAGGGCTGATATCGCGTTCAACAGAGTTGCGAACCAAGTGTCAAATATAACTTCTTCAACTGCCGTACAACGAGCCAGAGAAGCTATTACCCGCCTAAATAAGCAAGTCGAGGACTTGCTTAAGCGTATCGGCATTAACTTCTCCGGCGCCAATATTACCGGTCGGATAACCGACCAAAGGGGTGTACCTTTAGCGGGAGCGCTAGTGGAGGTCGAAGGTAAAGCCGGACTGACCAACAATAAAGGGATTTACAAAATTAAGCGCCTTCAAACAGGAAAAGTAAAAATAAAAGTCACCGATGAAGCAATCGGAAAAACCTACTATGTCCGCACCATCACAATTGAGAAGAATCAGAAGATTACCAAAGACATCGTGGTCACTCGAAAGCGGTATAAAATTGCAGGGATAGTGAAACGCAATGGACAGGTTTTTTCTGGCGGCAAGATTGTCCTCACCCCCCCAACTGGATCTTCAATTAGCATCTCAGTCAACTCAAATGGGAAATTTGCATCTGCTAATATTCCCGAAGGCAAATACAAAGCCAAAGTTTATGACAGCAAAAATCGTCTTAGGAAGGTTATAAATTCCGGAGCATTTGGCGATATGAATAAAATTTTGCTCAAAGAAGCCATCGACACCGAGGTGACAATTAAATAAAATTTATTTTCTCTTGATAAATAATTCGATTTGGGGTAGATTGAATTACTGTTTATGATCAACTTCACCCAAAAAACCCTTGCCAACGGGATACGATATGTCGAGGCACCACTTCAAAACACCGAAGCGGTGACGATTCTGGTTTTGGTCGGCACCGGCGGGCGCTATGAAAAAGCCGATCAGCTCGGTATCTCGCACTTTTTAGAGCACTTATTTTTCAAGGGCACAAAAAAAAGACCTTCCGCCTTAAAAATCGCCACCGAGCTGGATGCGCTCGGCGCCAATTACAACGCCTTCACTTCCGAGGAGTCAACCGGGTTTTATATCCAGTCAGCCGCCCGGGATTTTGAAAAAGCATACGATTTAATTACCGATCTTTTCCTGAACCCGATTTTTCCCGCACATGACTTTGAGCGGGAAAAATCGGTCATCATCGAGGAAGCCAATATGCGTCGCGACATCCCCCAGCTTCACGTGCAGGTCCTCTCCCAAAAACAGGTTTTCGGCCCCCATCCGCTCGGAGAAGATTTAATCGGCACGCCAGAATCTGTCGGCAAAATTTCCCGTGTCGACATTAACAATTACTACAAAACCCACTATCGCCCCGCCAATACTATTCTTGCTATTTGTGGCAAAAAAACTGCTGATTGGGAAAAATTAGTCAACAAAACCTTCGCCCAAGAAAACGCGCCGGCGCCTACATCGCCCGCCTTTACCCAGAATCAGATCAAACAAAAAGTCGTATTTGAAAAACGTCAAGTTGATCAAACCCACTTTGTTCTGTCAGCTCTGACCTTTCCCAAAACCGATAAGCGTCGCTGGGCGCTGACATTACTTTCGTTTATTTTAGGCGGTGGGATGTCAAGCCGGCTTTTTAGCGAAATTAGAGAGAAAAGAGCACTCGGCTACTATGTGAAAAGCGACCTGAATAGTTTTGCTGATACTGGTGCACTGGCGGTTTCGGCCGGAGTGAAAAAGGACCGTCTCAACGAAGCTGTCGAAATTGTGTCGCAGGAAATCGGTGATCTCGCTCAAAACGGCCCGCAAGCGGAAGAGCTCGCCCGCGCCAAATCAGCCGCCCGGGGCAACTTGGCGATTTCCCTCGAGAGTTCATTTGAAATTGCCGAATACGTTTGTGAGAGTTTGCTATATGAAAATCAAATTCGCCAGAGCGAGGAAGTAATCGCTCAATTAAACAAGGTGACCGCTTCCGCAATAAAAGTGCTCGCGCAAGAAATTTTTACATCTGCTAAAATGGGATTAGCGGTGATTGCCCCCCAAGTCGATGTGGTGGGACTGACAAAAATAATCAACCAAAGGAGCTAAGATGGCTAAAATGGAACGAACCCTAGTTATTATCAAACCCGACGCGGTCAACCGCGCTCTGGCGGGAGAAATTATCCGCCGTTTTGAGCGCAAAGGGTTGGAAATTGTCGGGATGAAAATGGCGCATCTGCGCGATAAAGAGCTAGAGGAGCATTACACCCACCACAAGGACAAGCCGTTTTTCAAGAGTTTGGTCGATTTTATGAAGCACTCGCCCAGTATTCTGATGGTAGTTGAGGGGGTGCGGGCGATTGAAGCGGTACGATTTTTAGCCGGCGCCACTTATGGGCTGGAGGCCGATCCGGGGACGATTCGCGGGGACTTTGCGATGAGCCAGTCAAACAACATTGTCCACGCTTCCGATTCGCCCGAAAATGCCGAGATCGAAATTAAAAGATTTTTCACTCCGAGTGAGATTTTCTCCTACAAACGTGTCGATTGGCAAGAAGTGTACAATCAGGAAGAGCAAGCCATCTAGAGATTAAAATGATTATTTTTTGGGGTTTTATCACAGCGATTTTGAGCTTTGGTTTGAGTTATGTAATTAAGAATTGGGCCTCCAAGCGTAAAATCGCCTTGACCGACCCGAGGGACAGGGACTTACATCAAAAGCCCACCCCCCGTCTTGGCGGCGTCGCCATTGTCGGATCGTTTCTAGTTGTGTGCGCCGTTTTAGTCGGTATTTATGGCGATAAAGGCCTTTTGGATTTCGGCTTTCCCTACAAAACTCTCGGCGTCACCATCGACAAAAGATTGCTCGGCATAATTTTAGCCAGCGTCTTTATTGCGCTCGTCATGCTAGTAGACGACCTCAAGGGGGTCAGGCCGTTTTATAAATTGCTCGCGCAAATTGGCGCCGCCTTGATTTTAATTTTAACCGGCGTTGGCCTGATCTATCTTAACAACCCGTTCGGCCTGACGATTTATTTAGATAATGTTAAATTTCCCGTTCAATTCGCGGGTGAAATATTTAATTTCGTCCTCTGGGCGGATCTATTTTTCATCCTGTGGGTCGTGCTTTTGACCAACGCCACCAACTTCATCGACGGACTCGATGGCTTGGCGTCGACCTTGGCTTTGATTGCTTTTCTCACCTTGGGTATTTTAAGCTACCAAAACGGTCAGATTTCGACCGCCCTTTTATGCGCCGTAATTTGTGGCGCCACGATTGGCTTTCTGCCCTTTAATTTGCCGCCGGCCAAGATGTTTCTAGGCGACGTCGGCAGTATGTTTTTGGGGTTAATGCTCGCGACCGTCTCGGTCATCTCCGGCGGCAAGCTGGCCGCCCTGATGATGGTTTTCGCCCTCGTCATTATGGATGCTATCTATGTGATTGTAAAGCGCATTTTAAGAGGGAAAAATCCCCTTACGACGCCCGATAAGACCCATCTTCATCACCGCTTTTTAAGGGCCGGTCTATCCGCGCGGGCGATTTTGCTTATCAACGCACTTATTTCTCTGGCATTCGGCTTGTTCGCCCTGTTGTTTTTCGGGCAGATGAAAATTATTTTAATTGTCGTGCTGGCTTTTTTGACTCTCGGAATGTTCATCACCACCGACCTCTTTATTAAAAGCAAATCCTAACCACCAGATTTTTTACCAATGTACACCGCGTCAGTGTACATTCGCGGGTTCAGCAGGTTTAGATGTCGAATGGGTTGCACCGATGTGTACACCCCGTAGGTGTACAATGTGATGAGGGGCGCCCGAATCGCCTACTGGCGATCCGGGCGCCCCGATTCCGACTTCAGATGTGAAGTCGTGTTTGGTGTGGGCACAAATCCGGCTTCGAATCAGGGCCGGAAGGGTCAACCCAGAGCATGACCCCGCCATCTTCCCTGTCCCCAACCGGATCATCAAGGAATATCCTCCCCTCATAGGCCCCGCATGAAATCCGATATGGCACCTGACTTAAAGCAACGGTCAGCCCGCCACGCGCGATCTCGCTGTGCTTTGCCGTCGCCATAAGCTCCCGAAGCAAGACTCGCAGATACTCTTCGGGACAACTGTCAGCTTCCCTAGCCAGCTTCTCGATTTCATCGAGATATCCCCCGATATCTCCCAGGGCCCCGTCCACCAAGGAAGCTTTTACTTCTCGCGTCAACAGAATAATTCGACTCAGTGTCGTGTGCATTTCGTCCTCCTTGGAGATCGAATTGCCCTTCACCTTATTTATAAAAGCAAACTTGGCAGAATGCAAATGCAAAAAAAGAGAGTTATTTTTCCTGATCCTGCAGAATTATCTGTTGGACTTGGTAGGGATTAGCCACATTTTTTAACTCCAGTGCCATTGTCGGGCCGGCGGTCTGAATCCCGACCGTGCCATAATTGAACATCATCTGCGCCGCGCCAGCCCTGGTGTGAGCAGCGTTTTGAATATTAACAAGAGGCACTTCGCTGGTCGTGCGCATCAGCGGAGTTTTCTGGCAAACGGCAAATACCCGGCGGTCGGTCACGATATAGATAGTGTTAAACCAAAGATACATATCTTTACTTAAATACGACACGGCCACTACGACAGACAAGAAAAGGGGAATCCAAGACCAGTCGGCCGGCCAAAACGCCATCGGAACCGAGCCGATAAGAATAACGACAATCGCGATAAATCCCGATCTGGCCAAAACCCACGGATGCTGGCGAAAAGCCGCGACAATCTCTTCGTTTTCTTTCTGACCATCAAACGAATCAATAATCATTTATTTAATGATAGCAAAATATACAAAAATTTATCGCCCGTGCATTTCCAACTGCTTTGTTCCAAAATGTCAGATCCTTTTTCCCAAAACCATAGTTCAATTTTTATAAATCTTTCAAAACACCCGCTTTTCTGTCTTAAAAAACCCAACGCATCATAATTAAGTATATCTTTTTTCACGATCGTGAACAAAAACATACTCTTTTACCTCCCGCCTTGCGCTGCACTTTGCCATAAATCAATCCTTTACTACCAATCACCGTCGCCGCCATAAACAGGCTGTTCTCTCAGGATAAATTAAAGCGCTCTCTCAACCTCGAGTCATTGTCCTGATGCACGCTTTGAGCTTCCAAAAAATTAACATATTTTTCGACATTGTAAGCGCGCCTGATTTGGTCGAGTTCGGTAAAATCAGCTTGAGGACTGACAAAAACGCTATTTTGCAATCTGATAAAATGATGCGCTTGCAAAAAATAGCGCAAAGCGTCTCTGGCATCCCTTAATTTTTCGGGAATGTCGTAAATGACAAGACGCCATTTACCATCCCATTTTTCAGACAACGAGGTTGACCGCGCCCGTTTGACCCGCCTTTTTCCTTTTGGGGTAATCAGAAGACCGTCTTCTGCTTTTTTGATATAACCACTTTTCTCCAGAGATTGTAGGGCCGTTTTGGCTTGATATTTCCCCATATTTAACTTTTTAGCAGCAATATAAATCCCCCTTGTCCCGTAAAGCGGATTGACCGCATCACTAAAATAATCTGCAGATAAAGCCAGCAAGAGCTTGGTTGTATTTAACGCTTTTTTCATCCCGTGATTTCGTGGATTTATTTTGCTGATGTTTAGTATATCTTTTTTCACGATCGTGAACAAATGCATACTTTTCTGCTTTGGCAGGATCGGGTCTTTTTGTGGGTTGGGTTGTGTGGGTTGGGTTGTGTGAGTTGGGTCGTATGGGTTGGGTTGTATGGGCTTTACATTATAATCTCTTTAGATAATTCAAGCGGTTAATTTAAGACCGCGGGGTGCATAAGTTGAGATACATCGGTAATACCTCTAAGTTATAGATTGGAGGTATTTTTGATATGAAAAACAAGCGTCAATATTCAAGGTGGTTCTACTACT
>Ga0265297_10002862_pt1 | contig 33253 bp, 31 predicted proteins | sample Munlanlwell13791_FD_192502 | JGI IMG/M metagenome (GOLD analysis project Ga0265297, IMG submission 192502) | Leachate microbial communities from a municipal landfill in Southern Ontario, Canada - Leachate well 137-91 | ecosystem: Engineered > Solid waste > Landfill > Unclassified | place...
TTATCGGAAGCGGATATCAAATGTTATGCATCGTAAACCCTGAAGCAACTCTGTTGGACGAAACGGAAGGTTTCTGGGCGGATATGATTTCCACTCATCCCCCGATCAGGAAACGAATTGAAATATTGCTTTGCATGGCACACACGGATTTTTCAACTTTAAACGGTTCACGAAAGAGTGAGCGCTCGAAATCCGACTCTTTAATTTCAGCTTGTTATGCACTTGATCCCCGGCATCAATGGCAGGGACCTTTTGCTCTTTCGGAACTTGCTGCATTGCCGTGGTTGTCTCCGCTCACCTGGGTAAGAATGAATAGCGATCAACCTATTGCGCGAGCATGGGAAAATCCATTCATTAATCAAATTTTCATCGCAAAACTTTCGCAAAAACAGACCGTAACCGGATGTAACTGCCCTGCCTGCCACTTGCCTCTTATGCAGGAATCATATAAAGGAACTCAAATCAGGCAATGCCGTTTTTGTGCGGGAGTTCTTGTTGATACCGATAAAATTCCCCGGATACTTGCAAGAACAACTGTTGATGAGCCATGCATGGCACGCATGCACTCTTTGGCAAAAACAGTAATGCATGAAAACCAGCTTGCTCAAACCCGTCAAAAACTGACAAGACCGGTAAAAAACTCCATTCTGCTTGTTCTCTGTCCCCAATGCGGTAATCCAATGTATCGCGGTTTCTACAGTGGCGTTTATTTAATTGAGATTGATCGGTGCAGCATGTGCGGAATCACGTGGTTCGATCAGGATGAACTGATGATGTTGCAATCGCTTATTGAAATAAAGAGAGATAACGAAAAAATTCTTCAATAGACTACGGCTATGGGAACCTGTATCCCCGATGGAACATTTCGGGGACGACAAAGTAAAGTCAGTCATTCCCGAAGATTCAATCGGGAATCCGGTTTTCAACTAAAAGGGTATCAAAACCGTTAATTTATTCATAATAAGCAATATCCCCATAAAAATCATGATACTGCCGCTCGTTAAACGTATGGCCTTCGCATATTTACTAAATGTTTTGAATGATGTAAGAAAGAGATTCATCATAATTCCCGAAATCAAAAAGGGAATCCCTAATCCAAGAGAATAGAACGACAGCAGCGCCATTCCTGTTTCCACAGTCTCTGTTTCCATTGCCAGGGCAAGCACCGATCCCAAAAAAGGCCCTGTGCAGGGAGTCCATCCTGCGCCAAAAATAATACCGATAATAATGGTTCCCAAATAGCCTGTGGGTTTTTTCTGAAGATGCAACCGCATTTCTTTTTGCAAAAAAGAAAGAGGTAAAATATTCATAACCAGGATTCCCATAAGAATAATAAGAACCCCTCCCACAATCCGGATCGCATCGAGATATTGAAATAAAAGACTGCCTGCTGTACTTGCCGTTGCTCCAAGAAGAACAAAAATGAAAGAGAATCCGCCAATAAAACAAAGAGAGTGCAGAATTACAATATTCCTGTTTTGTTTCCTGGACTGCGAATCTTTCAGATGATCATAGCTTATTCCGGTAATATAGGAAAGATAGGATGGAATAAGAGGAAGAATACAGGGAGATAAAAAGGACGCTATTCCCATAAAAATGGAAAAGAAAGCCGTAGGAATTGTCAGATCAAGCACTTCCATTATTTGGCATGATACAAAGCACAGGGACGATAGTCAAGAACAGATTTTTAGGAAACTATTCATCCAATCAACATCTTTTCCGTTGACAATAATTTATAATTTCATTAACGTACAAACAATCAGGAGGAATCATGTATATAGATATGCCCTTTCGACATTTTATGGACAAACTCGCGAGTAGTTCTCCGGAACCAGGCGGGGGAAGCGTTGCTGCAGTTGCAGGAGCGCTTGGCGCTGCGCTTGTCAGCATGGTTGCGAACCTTACCCTGGGTAAAAAAAAATATATGGATGTTCAAGCGCAAATTGAGTCCTTGCTGGCAGCGTCGGAAAAACTGCGAGAAATCATGCAGGAACTTGTAGAAAAAGATACCGAAGCATTCAGTGCAGTATCCGCCGTGTATAAAATGCCAAACAGCACTCCCGAGGAGAAAACAACTCGATTAGAGTCAATGCAAAAAGCGCTAAAAAAAGCAGCTCAGGTCCCTTTTGAAGTATGTGAACGCTCTCTTGATATTGCGAAACTTTCAAAACAGGCAGCCGATATCGGGAATACGGCTGTAGTAAGTGACGCGGGGACGGCGGTTCTTATAGCTCATGCATGCGCTGAAAGTGCTGCATTAAATGTACGGGTCAATCTCAAAAACATTCAGGATGAATATTTTAATAATAGGATCGAGGAACGTGTACAAAAAATCCTCGTTCAAATTGAAGAGTTAAAAAAGAACGTCCTGGAAACAACGTATAAAAAAATGTAATTTAATGGAGTCGCTATGTCTGCAAACCTTTTAACCGGAAAAGAAGTAGCACAAAAAATTGAATCGGAAATACGAGAGAGCATCGTCATGCTCGGGGAAAAAGGAGTTACCCCTTCCTTAACCATTGTAGGTGTTGGCAATGCACCAGACGCCATTACCTATGCTAACAGAATAAAAAAAGCTGCTGATAAACTTTCCATAGCATGTACCATTGAATTTCTTCCAGATACAACAAGTCAGAATGAATTCATTGCGATTCTTAAAGAGAAAAGCAGCAATAAAAAAATACACGGAATTATCGTACTGCGGCCACTCCCAACACATATTAAAGAAGAAACACTAAAATACCTTATTGATCCGGGAAAAGATATTGATTGTTTTAATCCCATCAATGCAGGGAAAATTTTCGAAGGAGATCTTTCAGGATTTGCTCCGGCAACAGCAGAGGCAGTAATGGAAATACTTCATTTTTATAATATTCCGATAAGTGGCAGGGAAACAGTGGTTATAGGTCGATCTATGATTGTAGGTAAGCCCCTATCGATGCTTCTTCTGAAAGAAAATGCCACCATTACAATATGCCATTCAAAAACTGAATCCCTTCCTGCCGTATGTAAACGAGCCGATATTCTTGTTGCTGCAATCGGTAAAAGTAAGATGGTAACCAAGGATTATATTAAAGACAATGCAACCGTAATAGACGTGGGAATCAATGTAGATGGAGATTCATTAACCGGAGATGTAAATTTTGAACAGGTAAAAGACGTTGCAGGAGCGATCACGCCGGTACCCGGCGGAGTTGGCGTAGTGACTACAAAAATACTGCTCAAGCATGTGGTCAAGGCAGCGATGATGAACAAAGATTCCTTCACTGCTAAAGCATAAAAATTTTTACCGCAGAGTACGCAAAGGGGAGAGAAAAAAGATAGAAATGGATATAAATCAGCTCAGCAGTAAAATAATCAAAGCCGCTATGAATGTCCATTCGACTTTGGGACCTGGGTTGCTTGAAAGCGCTTACGAAGCCTGTTTATTGCACGAACTTCGGAAACTCGATTTGAAGGCTCTTTCCCAGGTTCCCCTGCCGGTTTTTTATGATGGCTTGAAAATCGACGCGGGTTATAGAATCGATTTGTTGATAGAAGAATCTATAATAGTCGAATTAAAGGCAGTTGAAAAAGTATTGCCGATCCATGAAGCACAAATTCTTTCCTATTTAAAACTAAGCAGGAAAACTGTAGGGCTTTTGATTAACTTTAATGTAGTGCATTTAAAAAATGGAATCAAAAGAATAGTGAATGGGTATTAATCAGCATCGTAAAATCTTCTGCTGCTATTTTTTTCACCCAACCAATCCTTCGCCTTTCCTCTCTTTATCCCCTCCGCGTCCCCAGCGGTAAAACGTCCTTCGGGTTTTTCCCTTTTACCAGAAATTCAGCTTTCCTCTCCATTCATCCTCTGCGGTAAAATCCACCATAAAAAAACCCCGGAAGATCGCTCCTCCGGGGTTTTACACTACTTTGTATCAGCACATCAAATGTGCTTTTAGCTTAGAACTTGAAGCTGAGCACGCTCTGCAAACCAGTTGCATCGCTGACACCTTTGCCAGCTGCCGTCTTGTAAGCATTACCCGGCATCATGTAGCCAAGCTTGATGTCCCATGACAAATTGGGATAGATCTGCCATTTTCCATACAGATCGAGTTCCTGACCAAGTTCTTTTGATTTCCCTGGGCCGTTATTAACGTTCGTTGCTCTGGTGGCCTGGAAATACCACAAATCAGCCTTTACCAATATGCTCTTCGAAACCTGGGAAGCTACACCAATATTCAAAGCTGTTGTACCGGCAAGACCGGTATAAAGCTGCTTCGTCGGTCCCTGGAGTTTGTAATCATAAATCAACGCTGTAAACTGTGACTGCTCTAACAGGGTAATAAACGTATTATTTCTTGAACCGCTGCCTGCATTGTCGCCACTGCCGCGACCCACCAATGCATTAATAGTGACTGGGCCAACTGGCACGCTTGCCTGTACTACAACCAGATTGCCGTCAAAATTGACATCGCCATTCGTTGTTTGGGCTTTTCCATCCTGGATATCAGCTTCTACTTTCAGATTTACTGCGCCAATTTTTCCATTCATATACAGGCCAAGGTTAGCCAGTTTGAATTGCGAGGCAGTACCGGTAACAAGACTGGTGCCGGCAAGCTGAGTTACTTTTGCCGTATCTATCAATCCGGACCTTCCCGCGATAATGAGACCACCACGATCATTTAAGTAAGACAGGTTGGCGCCTACTTTAATCTTGTCAGTTGCCTTAACCGTGGCATCGAGACCATAGATATTGATATCAGTGCCTGCATTACCTCTGTTGCCTTCAAATGCCATGATATCGAAAAGTGTTATCGTGGCAGGGCCTGCATTTACATACGCTACCAATGCATCTGAACCGTCATACGTTGACATAAGGAACCAACCATTGCTGAGTGACAGGAACTGATGACCAAGCTTCATTCCAACCGGTGTTCCGGGAATCAGGAAATCAACCCATGCTTCACGTATTGCAAGGCCAGTGTTCTGCTGATCTGTTGAATTACCACCAATTTGGTTCGATGAACCTGACTGGCTTGTATAGTTCCCCTGGTTAGCTTCAAAACGTCCAAAGTCATCCCATTCATTCTTGATTGCAACTTTACCCTTGAAGCCATCACCCTTCACATTGACAAAAAGCTGTACTCTCTCCTGGGTAAGTCTTCTGTGGCTGCCATCTCTGCTTTTGTCGAAGAGTGTCCCTAATCCACCACCGTAACCACTATTCTGAAAATCACGGAACCGGATGTCGATCTGACCGCCCATGGTCACATCGACGGCAAAAGCTGCTGAACTAACGCAGACCATTGCCACTACTATTGCTGCTACCAGAAACTTCTTCATCGTTTTTCCTCCCTTGCATAGATTTTGTTCCGAAAATCCGGAACACTAAGTAACTCTTTTATGAAGCAATCAAATTTAGATACTCAAAGATTTACAGAAATGCCAACTCATCCCCCCTTTCATTTATAAAATGGAAAAAAACAAATGATAAAAAAAGAGTAGAAATGAAATGCACAGAAGAACTCGTGGCGCAAGAAAGCACTCGAGTAGGACGCAACAATAATTCATAATATGTAGATCTGATAGTGGGTCCCATAAGCTCTATTGTTGAATCCCAAGTGTTGCAAACTGCAAGCTACGGTTTCACTACTGCTACAAAAAAATATGCTGCTTTTTGGAATTTTTTTGGGGAAGCGTAACGCGACTATATCAAAGTTGCATAATCAAGTCAAGCCTTTTTTATTACTTAAAAACAAGCTTTTTTGTCAAAAATTCAGCAAAAAAACTGATTTCAGAATTAGAATTTATAACCAATTGATAATGCAACAGCATGCACGTATGACTTATATGCGCCATTTAAAGAATTGGGATTCGTTGTTGCAACATCCGCTCCACTGTCATGTATGTTTCTCGTGGCAAACATCAAATAGAGATAGGCAGCATCAATCGTAAAATTCCCCAGGGTATAACCGGTACCCAGGGATAGACCGTAACGATCTGAATCCGGAACACGGGTCTCAAAATAATGATCTGAAACAGGGTTTTGATCATAAAGAAATCCTGCGCGCAGCTTCCAACGATCCGTTAATGTATATTGGCCTCCAACACGGACATTCCAAACGTCATTCCATTGTTTTTCAATCAATATATTATTGAATGCTGCATTTCCTGACTTTACGAGAAGCTTGTCATAGGTAGACCACCATGTGTAACCAATATCCGCATTCAAAGTAAGTTTCTCGCTTGCTTTTAACGAAACTCCCCATTGCAATAAATCGGGCAGTGTAATAGATGTAGTTGCAGAAGCTTCCGCAACTCCAGAGAGCTTTGCCATACCATTTAAATGCACTTTCATGCTGCGTCTGTAAGAAACTCCTGTGCTTAGCTTATCAGATATTTTATAAAAACCAGCCACATTCCATCCCCATCCATCTCCGGATCCATCAAGACCAAACGATGTTCCGGTTGCTGGATACATATTCGATAATTTAGCCGCCATGTAAACATAGGCAACACCTGCTGCAACTGAGAATCTATTGTTCACATTATAGGCAACGACCGGATTAAATTCTGTGGTGAGAATTTTTGAAAGCATTGCGACTTCACGGGTTTTGTTATTGGTATGCCAATCAGTGGCCATACCAAATGGATTATTGATTCCAAAACCAAGAGACAAGCGATCGTTTAATTTATGCGTAGCATAAAAATATGCAGGAGAATGAATAGCACGGGAAGCAACATCAGTAGTTCCATCGGTGTTTTCATGAGAAAAATACGGTGCAAGAAAAACAACTCCCCCCATAAATCGGGTTCCATTCAGTTGCGTAAGAGCTGCTGGATTGTACCATACCGCTGAGGCATCATCTGCCTGGGCCGTAAATGCGCTTGCCATACCCATGGCTGAAGCGCTTTGCTCTGCAAGCCCGAACCCTGCAGCTGTTGCCTGGGATGAAGTAAAAAGAAATACCATCGCACAGAAGGCAAAAAGGAATGTTTGTTTTCTCATATCTCCCCCCATTCACATGAGACTGAGTATAGATGCGTGCAGTATAGAGATAAATATATGGCAGGTCAAATGGAAAGATAAATGAAGCGATTCAATACATTTGAGAATCTTATAATGTATTGTAACAGAATTTTATTTGCAAATGCACCTTACGCGTATAGAGACTTGTCAAGAACGAAAAGCTTTTTATGGACTAATGAGGTATAATGAGCCTTCAAAAACCTATAAGGGACCACACATGCCCAAATTTTCAGCAATTCTTTTTGATCTGGATGGAACCCTGGCAAATCCCAAAGAAGGGATTACGAAATGCATTCAGTTTGCCTTGACACAGCTCGACATTCAGCCCCCTGAAGCTGACAAGCTGGTCTGGTGTATCGGGCCACCGCTTCGGGAATCGTTTTCCCGCCTATTGAACACAATAGATGAAAAAAAGGTCGAACAGGCCTTGCTCGAATATCGCAGACGATACACGGAAATCGGCATGTATGAGAACGAACTGTATCCGGATATTATTCCTATTCTTGAAAATATTCAAAGTGCGGAATACGATATTTTTCTGGCCACATCGAAACCTCGAATGTATGCCAAAAAAATTCTTGAGCACTTTCATATAAGCCGTTTTTTCACTGGAATCCATGGAAGCGAACTGAACGGCCATCTGACTGACAAACAGGAACTCATTGCCCATATTCTTGATTGTGAAAAGATTAACTGCAAAGCTGCTCTTATGGTGGGTGATCGATCACATGACATTGTGGGCGGGAAAAAGAATGGCCTCATGACTGCTGCTGTCACGTATGGTTATGGAAGCCTCGAAGAGATCACGAAGGCGATGCCTGACATGATTCTGAATACGCCCAAAGATCTTGAAACTTTTCTTCTTCCTTAAGATTCATCGATTAACAATAACAATGAAACAGATTATTTCAGCAAGCAGGCGCACCGATATTCCTGCATATTATTCTGAATGGCTCATCAGGAGGCTCAAAGCCGGTTTTGTCATGGTCCAGCAGCCATTCTCGCAAAAATATTTTCCTGTTTCTTTGCAACCGGAAACCGTAGGCGCAATTGTGCTCTGGTCAAAAAATTATTCGCCGTTGCTCCCCAGACTTGAATTAATCGAACAAACAACGAAAAACTTCTTTTTTCATTTCACCATTACCGGGCATGCGGAGCTGGAATCCAACGCACCTGATTACACGGATGCAGTAAAGGATTTTATCTTTATCTCAAAGCGGTATTCTCCGAAGCAGCTGGTCTGGAGGTTTGATCCGATCTGTATAACGGACAAACTTTCCTTCGAACTGCATGAAGAACGTTTCCTGAATTGCGCACGTCTCTTAAAAGGACATGCCACACGCTGTTTTGTCAGCTTTGTACATCCCTACAAAAAAGTCATTACGAATATCAAACAGGATACCAATCATGCATTGGCTCGATTAACCGATACGGTAAAAAAAGACTTTGCTCGGAAACTAGCATCCCATGCTCAGCGCTATGGAATCAGGATGCATGCCTGCTGTAATGACTTTCTCGTTTCTGACACGATTGGAAAGGCAAGCTGTATAAACGGTCATTCTCTTTCAGAACTCTTTCATACTCCGTTTTCGAAACAAGCAGCTTCCCTGAGAAAAGAATGTGCCTGCACGAAAAGCATTGATATCGGTGAATACAACACCTGTCCTCAGGGATGCGTTTATTGTTATGCCACCATTGACAAAAAGCAGGCAATGACGGTTCATCAGCGGCATAACCCTGATTGGAATTCACTTGGCGGAGATATCCCGGAAACAGAATTAACGATGCAGAAAAAACAGGCATCATTTCCGTATTAATATAAACGCAAAAATTTGTTACACTGTCATTGCGAGCGACCGCAGGGAGCGTGGCAATCTCGCTGTTCACGTTGTTAAAAATGGATTGCTTCGTCGTTAACCTCCTTGCAATGACACAATATTAAATGCATGTATTAGGCAGATATAGGTCGCAATAGCACCATCTTCTTGATAAAATCATTCGGGGAAGACACTGATAACTGTTGACAGAAATTTCAGAAAACTTTACAGTATTCTTCGTAATCCAGTGATAAAGAAGACAATGAGGTAGGCATGATAAGAATTTGTTCAGTTTGTATGATGCTTGTTTTTCTATTTTCCTGTGGAAAAACCCTTCCTGTTACCAAACCGGCTGACGCGCTTTCCCGTATTTCATGGTGGAGGGCGGAAAAGCCAACTGATGATCTCGTATTCAAGGATATGGCTGCTGCAGTACGAAGAAGCCTTGAATATTATGAAACCCTGCCGCCGGAAACCGTGTTTTTCTTTGGCCCTGAAAAAATCTCCTCTTTTGATCTTATAATGACGCTTCGTAATTTTCTTTTGATTATAGAAAACGATTCTCTTCCGTATCAGCAAAAAATCGATCTCATAAAAAAAAGCTTTACAGCATATCGGGTCGCAGGATCGAATGGCCGGGGAAAAATGCTGGTTACCGGATACTACGAGCCCGTCATATCCTGCAGAAACATGCCGGATGCCACATTCAAATACCCATTGTATAAAAGGCCGAATGATATCATTGAAGTGGATCTGTCTCTTTTTGGAATCGATGCCCCGAGAAACAAAATTCTCGGGCGGATGGAGAATAAAAAAGTAGTTCCCTATTATTCACGAGAAGAAATCGATCAAAAAAGGATGCTTGCTGAAAAGAAACTCGAAATTCTCTGGTGTTCGGATCTTATGGATATTCATGTGCTGCAGGTACAGGGCTCCGGCAAGGCGGACCTCGGAGACGGCAGAATCGTAAGCGTCCTGTATAATGGCCAAAATGGCAGACAATACCGGAGTATCGGGAAATATCTTCTTGAAGAAGGAATCATCCCAAAGGAAGCCATGTCTCTTCAGGCAATCAGAGACTATGTCAAAAACAATCCGGATAAACTCATCGATGTATTGAATAAGAACCCAAGTTATGTTTTTTTCCGGCTTGATGACGGTCCTTCACTCGGCTCGCTCAGCGTTCCCTTGACACCCGGCAGATCCATTGCAACGGACAACAGGCTGCTTCCCAAAGGAGCACTCGGTTTTTTGGTTTCATACAAACCGGTTATTGAAAACGGCAGCATAAAATCATGGGAACCATTTACCCGTTTCGTGATGAACCAGGATACCGGCGGCGCAATCAAAGGGCCGGGCAGGGTTGATCTTTTCTGGGGACAGGGACAGGAAGCAGAATTAAGCGCCGGACACCTCCAGCATGAGGGAGAACTTTATTTTCTTCTCTGGAAAAAGGACTAGCCTTATCTGATCAGTCCTTTCGTCAGATAGAGGCCGAACAGGAGGCAACTCCAGGCAATTGCTGTTAATGAAGAAGCAACCTTGTTCAATTGAAAATCATCCATTCTCCGGAATAAAAAAGAAATGAAAAAGGCTGTCATTGCAAAAACCAGCACCCATGTTTCGAGCATGGTGGTACTCCTTCTCGTAGTTGTTTTTATATAATCAAAGTATAGCACCTTGAAATCGTACCTGGTGTACCGCATTTTTAGATCATGGCCACTCTGATGCATAATCCTCGATGAAAGGCAATTCATGTCAACAGAAACACGAGAACGCCGCATACATGATATGTTTACCATTGTTGCTCCGTATATTGATTTTTTTACCCGTAGTTTCAGCCTGGGACTTGATCATTATTGGAGGAAAAGAGCGGTTTCCTTGTCAGGAATCAAGGAAGGCGACAGGGTGCTGGATCTGTGCTCGGGAACCGGAGAACTGGCTTTTATTCTTGCTGATCAGGTAGGAAAAACCGGATTGGTGACGGGAATAGATTTTTGCGATAACATGATCACCTTTGCAAAAAAGAAGAAAAGCGATGAATATTTAAATATAACATTTTTATCCGGTGATGCAAAAAATGTCCCTTTCCCGGACAACAGTTTTGATGCTGTAACCGTTGCCTTTGGAATGAGAAATATTCCTAATACACTTTCTGCTCTTCAAGAAATACAACGGGTGCTGAGACCAGGCGGGAAATTTATGTGTCTTGAACTTACCCAGCCAGAAAACCCCTGGTTTCTGAAAATCTACCGCTGGTATGTGTTTAAAATCATGCCGTTCATCAGCAGGCTGATAATGAAAACGGCTGCGCCATTTCAATATCTTCCCCGCTCTATTCAGGAATTTTATCAGCCGGAGACATTTAAGGACATTATTTCTTCAAACGGTTTTTCCAACATAACGGTAAGATCAATAACCCTTGGAGTCGCTACGGTTTATAAGGCAGAGAAAACATAATGGAATGTATTTCCAAACATTATTTAATCTGCATTCCTCTATCCCGTTGTCTTGCTACTCTTTTCTCTTTATCAAAGGAAATTGTATTCTCAATTCCTTCATCTTTTTTCTGAGCGTATTGCGATTGATTCCCAGAAGATTTGCCGCCCGAACCTGGTTACCTTCTGTTTTTTTTAAAACAAGGGAAAGAAGCGGTTTTTCTACCTTCTGAACCACGAGGGAATAGATATCGCCGGAATCAAGACCGCCCATCCGGTCGACCAGATCGGCGATCTTTTCTTCAAGAAAATTTTCAAATGACAGGGGAATCCCCTCTTTCGGCTTAAAAATCTGCGGAGGAAGCGTGTCCGGAGAAATTGTATGCCCTGCTGAAAGAATCACTGCACGCTGGATAGCGTTTTCAAGTTCCCGCACATTCCCCGGCCAGTCGTAACTCCTGAGAATTTTTTCGGTTTCCAACGTAAGCTCATGATTCCTGCCCTGCCCGGACTGATATCGGCGCATAAAATATTCGGCAAGCGGAACAATGTCGTCCTTACGCTTCCTGAGCGGCGGTACTGATATCTGAATCACATTCAATCGATAGAAAAGATCCTCACGAAATTTTTTTTCACGCACTGCCTTTTCCAGATTTTGATGCGTTGCAGCAATAACCCGGACATCGGTTTTAATCGGCTCGACACTTCCGACGCGTTCGAATTCATGCTCCTGCAGCACTCGCAAAAGTTTTGCCTGAAGCTGCGAACTCATGTCCCCGATCTCATCCAGAAACAAGGTGCCGCCTGCGGCTGCCTCAAATTTTCCGATCTTTCGTGCTATCGCTCCGGTAAATGCTCCTTTCTCATGCCCAAAAAGCTCGCTTTCCAAAAGCTCCGAAGGAATCGCGGCTGAATTCACTGCAATGAAGGGATGTCCTGACCGTTTGCTGTGATAATGAATGGCACGGGATACAAGCTCCTTGCCAGTGCCGCTTTCTCCTTGAATCAAAACCGTTGCATCAGTTTCTGCAACCTTTCCAATGGTTTTGTAGAGCTCCTGCATGAGCGGTGTGTTTCCGATCAATTCTCCTTCATATTTCTCCCGAACTTCCGACCGCAAGGTGGTTACTTCCATAGAAAGCCGCCGGACATCGAGCGCCTTCCTGGCAAGAATGGTCACTTCATCGAGATCAAACGGCTTGGTGATATATTCAAATGCTCCCTGACGCATAGCTTCAATGGCGTTTTGCATGGTTGCCTGGGCAGTCATAATAATGACTTCCGGAGAATTATCCTGCTTCTTTATTTCTCGGAGCGCCTCCAGTCCGGTCATACCAGGCATCCTGATATCCATAAGGACAACTGCAATATCGCCTTCCTTGATTCGTTCAAGCGCCTGAGCAGCATCCGTTGCAAATGCCAGCTCGATTGATTCCTTCTCGAGAGCCTTCTGCAGCACCCAGCGGACGCTTTCGTCATCGTCGACAATCAGTACTTTTTCATAGGGCATGGCTGATCTCTTTCTCTTTTATATGCTTGATCCCGCATGAATCGCTGGTACATGTTACCAACTACTCTGCAAGCGGTAAATAAACCCTGAATGTTGTCCCTTTTCTTTCACAACTTTCCACGTTTATTATGCCGAGATGCTCCTGAATGATCTGGTAAGAAAGCGCCAGACCAAGCCCGACTCCACGGTCCTTGGTCGTAAAGAACGGTGTAAAAATATTCTGTAAATTTTTTTCTTCAATTCCCATTCCCTCATCAATGACCTTGACGACCATCAACCGCTGTTTCTTGCTGTTTGTGTGAACGCTTGAAAAAAGATCGGACATCCTGGTTACGATGCTCAGTTTCCCGCCGGAAGGCATGGCATCGATGGCATTCATGATAAGATTTAAAAACACCTGAACAAGCTGATCGTAATTTCCATTGACCTCAGGCAGGCTTGGATCATACTGGCGAGAAAGTACGATCCTGTTTTTTCGCAGCAATTCCTCCTGGAATACCAATGCACGATCAAGGATGCCATGGATATTCAACGGCTGGATTTCGTGCTGTTTTATGCGCGTGAAATCCAGCATCCCTTCAAGCACGGCATTCAACCGGTCAGCCTCCTTCACAATGACATCAAGATACTCTCCAAAATTTTTATGCGGAGAAACGCCGGCATAAATCTCAGATTTCATGAGCTGGGCTGCTCCGCGGATACCGACAAGCGGGTTTTTAATTTCATGAGCGATTCCTGTTGCGATCATTCCTATGGCAGCCAGCCTGTCTGATCTTCGAATCCGTTCCTTGAGGTCCTGCATGGATGCCTGGTTGCGAATGGAAAGAATAACACTGGCCGGCTTTCCTTCATGATCTGTAACAAGACTCGTCGTAATCCCAGCCGCAATTGACGGTCTGTTTTTCAGTGTCAGGAGAGCTTCATCGTCCGAATAGGACCTTCCGGTTGAAACTGTTTTTTCAATGTGCTGCAGAAGAGCCCTATTCGCCGGAAAAAGATCGCGGAGCATTTTCCCGGTTGCATCATGTGCGGGAATGCCGGTCATTTCCTCGATTGCCCTGTTCCATACCAGCACCTGGCCAGCCAAATCCAGAACAACAACACCGTCAACAATACCGTCCAGGATGTCCCGGGTGAGGTCCTGAAAGTGAACATATTCTGCTTTCATGCATGATTGATAGCATAATATATTTGATGATTCAAGATAATTTATGGTATAGTCTCGGCACCGCAATGAAGCCTGCCTCGTAAAGGATACGTGAATCATGCTGAATCCGCGCCTTTTTCTTGTTGCAGTCATCTGGGGTATAAACTTTCCTGTGGTCAAATTCGCACTTGCAGATTTTTATCCACTCAGTTTCACATTGGTGCGATTTATCCTAGCTGCGCTCTTTCTTATTGCAGTCATGCTCCTTCAACGAGAATCATTCTTCATAGCTCCAGCAGACCGGACGGCTGTTTTAAAACTCGGCTTTGTGGGAATCACGGTTTACAATCTTTTCTTCATGTACGGGCTCAATTATACGACCGCATCAAATTCGGCGCTTATTATTGCGCTTTCCCCGCTCTTTGCTGTGCTGATCCAAAGGAGATCCGGTAGTGAACGGCTTAGCCTTCGAAGTTTACTCGGATTTCTCATCGCATTCGCAGGCGTACTCTTAATTATCAAAAGCCATTCTGGCGCATTTCAGTATTCATCGCGTGAATTCTGGGGAGACATGCTCACGCTCATTGCCTCAATTGCATGGGCGCTGTATACGGTACAGGCGGTGCCGCTTCTCCAAAAATATTCCCCGATCAAGGTTACTGCCTACAGCATGACTGCTGGAAGTGTTCTGCTTCTGCCATTTGCCTTCTCTGAAATGAACATGCAGGCCTGGCAAACAATCTCCGCTTGTTCATGGTACGCGCTCCTGTTTGCATCCATTATTTCAGGAGGAGTCGCTTTTACCCTCTGGTACCAGGGCGTCAAACAGATCGGAGTTGCTCGGACCGTTGTGTATCATTATGTCATGCCCTGCGCCGCTGTTGCCGTTGCCGTGCTTTTTCTCGGGGAACAGATTACCATGATGAAACTGGCGGGCGGAATCGCGGTTCTTCTTGGGATTCTTCTTGTTCAAAAAAATCAAAAATAGCAGTATCGCTATTTTTCAAACGGCATAATCATCCCATCTTTCGTACTTTTTTTGCTATACTATAAAAAATTAAATTATTCGAGTACGGGAGGAACTATGCCATACGCTTCAAAAGAATACGCACAATTGATTGGAATGACCGGTTTCAGTGAGACACTGCTTAAAAATCATTTTACTCTCTATCAGGGTTATGTAACCAACACAAACAAGCTGCTTGATCTTCTTGATCAAATGGCCAGGGATGGAAAATCAGCAAACCCGGAATTTGCGGAGTTAAAGCGGAGGATCGGGTGGGAATTCAACGGAATGCGGCTTCATGAATACTATTTTGAAAACCTGGGTGGAAACGGCACCCTTGACAAGAATGGCAGACTTGCCAAAATGCTTTCAGAACAGTTCGGGAGTTTCGAGGCCTGGGAAAAGGATTTTCGTGCAACCGGCGCAATGCGCGGCATTGGCTGGACCGTGCTGTATTGGGATCCCCTTGGCAAACGATGCATTAATTTTTGGATAAATGAACATGATGTTTCGCATCCTGCGGGTTGCAGGCCGATTCTCATCATGGATGTTTTTGAACATGCGTTCATGATCGATTACGGATTGAAACGTGCGGATTACATTGAATCCTTTTTCAAAAATATTCGATGGAATGTGTGTGAATCGAGGTTGGAATCATAGTAGATCAATACAGTAATTTCAAAGGCCGATATTCAAAATATCGGCCTTTTTTTATCAGACTCGTACGCCGACCGCCATTTCCTTCTGTTGAAGGGATCGAATCTTGTCCCGAAGTTGTGCCGCGGTTTCAAAATCCAGTTCTTTTGCAGCGGCTCGCATCTGTTTTTCAAGTGAACTGATTAAGGCCGGAATATTTACCGTTGAAATATATTCACCGGCGTCTTCTGCAGCAATCGGGACGGTGAAATAATCCTGTTCATACACTGTCCGAAGAGTGGCCTGGATACTTTTTTGGATGGATTGCGGTGTAATGTTGTATTCCTTATTGTACGTTTCCTGCACCGTACGCCGCCGGTTTGTTTCGGCAATCGCAGCCCGCATGGATTCCGTCATTGTATCGGCATATAAGATAACCTCGCCGTTGATATGCCGCGCGGCACGTCCCATGGTCTGGATCAAGGAACGTGCTGACCGCAGAAAGCCTTCCTTGTCAGCATCCAGAATCGCAACAAGTGAAACCTCGGGAATATCAAGCCCTTCTCTCAGCAGGTTGATCCCGATAAGCACATCATACTTGCCCAACCGGAGATCACGGATAATATCCACCCGCTCCAGCGTGTCGATATCTGAATGCAAATAAGCAACTTTTACATTTAGCTGTTTATAATGCTCGGTCAGATCCTCCGCCATCCGCTTGGTTAACGTGGTAACCAGAACACGCTCTTTTTTTTCGGCATGCTTTCTGATCTCGTTCAACAAATCATCCACCTGACCGCTCACCTGCCTGATACTGATCGTAGGATCCGTCAGCCCGGTCGGACGGATCACCTGTTCGATAACCCTGCCCTTGCTTTTCTCGATCTCAAAATCTGCAGGAGTCGCGGAAACATACACGGTCTGATTGATTCGTTCTTCAAATTCGTGAAAATTCAAAGGACGGTTGTCGAGTGCGGACGGAAGCCGGAATCCGTAATCAACAAGCGTGGATTTTCTCGCCCGGTCTCCGTTGTACATGCCGCCGATCTGCGGAACGGTGGCATGCGATTCATCGATAAAAAGAAGATATTCCTTCGGAAAGTAATCAAGAAGCGTAGGCGGTGGTTCACCCGGAGCACGACCGGAAAGATGCCGTGAATAATTTTCAATCCCATGGCAGTATCCCATTTCCTGGATCATTTCGAGATCGAACAGGGTACGCTGCTCGATTCGTTGTGCTTCAATAAGCTTGTTTGCTCTTCGAAAATACTGGATCCGCTCGCGCAGTTCATCATGAATCCCGTCAACGGCAGACTTCATCCTCGAATCGGGAATCACGTAATGGCTGCCCGGATAAATCGCAATTTTTTGAAGCTTTCGAATCGAAGTCCCAAGCAGGGGATCGAATTCGGAAATTGACTCAATTTCATCACCGAATAACTCGATACGGATTGCCGTCGTTTCATAGGATGCGGGGAAAATTTCAACCACATCGCCGCGAACTCGGAATGTTCCACGCTGAAAATCGAAATCATTCCGGGAATACTGAATATCAACCAGTTTTCGAAGAATAGCATTTCGTTCTATTCGCTGGCCTTGTTCAAGAAAAAGGAGCATGCCGTGATATGCTTCAGGTGATCCAAGTCCGTAAATGCAAGAAACAGAGGCCACAATAATTACGTCGTTTCGCTCAAACAACGCAGTGGTTGCTGCATGCCGCATGCGATCAATCTGTTCATTAATGGATGAATCTTTGTCAATATACGTATCCGTGGTCGGGAGATATGCTTCCGGCTGGTAATAATCATAGTAAGAAACAAAATATTCAACCGCATTCTCGGGAAACAACTGCTTGAATTCATTATACAATTGGGCAGCAAGCGTCTTATTGTGTGCGATTACGAGAGTCGGTTTCTGAATACGCTCGATCACATTCGCCATGGTAAATGTTTTTCCCGATCCCGTAACCCCAAGCAATACTTGATGGTTAAGACCTTTGAGAAGTCCCTCCGTCAGATCGTCAATTGCCTGCGGTTGGTCACCGGTCGGGGTGTAGTCAGAAATAATATGAAACGTCGGCATGTTGGTAATAGTACCCCAGAAACAATCAGAGGTCAAATAAGCCTTTGAGTGAGCACTCATAATTATAAACAGAAACGAAACCGATGTGTATTCTTGCTTGCAAAAACAGGTGACGGGGATTTATAATACTTCCGATTTTTGGTTTGAAAGGCTGGCTAGCATGAAAACAGTTGCTCTTATCTCAGGCGGATTGGATAGTATACTTGCTGCAAAAGTAATTATGGAACAGGGTTTCGATGTAATCGGGCTGTATTGTTCTTCTCCTTTTTTTAAAAGTTATGGAAACGAATTGCAAACAGATGCGGCACGCACTTCTCAGGCACTTGGAATTGATCTTCGCATTTTCGACATGGGACAGGACTATATCGATCTGGTCCGGCATCCGGTGCATGGATATGGGAAAAATGTCAATCCGTGCATTGACTGTAAAATTTTTATGTTCAAAAAAGCAAAGGAACTCCTGCAGGAGGAAGGAGCTGACTTTATCGTAACCGGCGAAGTATTGGGACAACGACCGATGTCTCAGCGCCGAGATGTGTTGCAGATCATTGATCGCGATACGGAAATGCGAGGATTGATTGTACGACCCCTTTCTGCGCGCTTGCTTCCTCCGACCAAGCCCGAGCTGCAAGGTGTGCTGAATCGAGAAAAGCTTTTGAACATCAACGGAAGATCCCGAACCGTGCAGTTGCAGCTTGCGGAACGGTATGGTATTCGAGACTATGCAACTCCCGCCGGAGGGTGCCTGCTCACGGACAAAAATTTCTCCGAGAAATTAATGGATCTCTTCGATGACCAGAAAACCGTCACGCCGAATGATATCCGTCTGCTCGTTATCGGTCGCCATTATCGAATCGAGCGGGGCATCAAAATCGTGCTTGGCCGCAATAAAGAAGAAAACGAGCTGCTTATGTCGCTTGCATCCGACACACATCATCTTTTTCTTCCGTATGATTTTCTGGGTCCCGCAGCTCTCGTAAGCGGAACCCCCGGTCCAGACATCAAGCAGACAGTAGGTCGTCTTATCATTACTTACAGCAAACAAATTCCTGGCCGTACGTTTCGGATTCAATATGGAAATGAGATATTTGATCCGGGAGAACCCCTGCCCATAAACGATCCGGGCATTCGGCGGTTGGGAGTAATCGATTAAGAAAAATAAAAAAGGCAGGCATTCGCCCGCCCTTTCTCATGAGATAAGGACTGTTTTTATTGAATAATTCGTTCCATTTCAACACCAAGGTAATCAGCCAGTAATTTTACGGTACGCGGTTTCAGGGTCACTCCTTTAAGCGTTCTTGAAACCGTCACCTTATGCATTCCCAATTGATCAGCAATTTCGGTGTAGCTTAAACCCCGTTCAAGACGTTTTTTTTCAAGAATTTCAATCTTATACACCATTTTCCCCCTCCAAATAATTTCATTGCGCTTACAAATCAGGATTGAAATAATTGCCGGAACACTTGCGTCTAAATATAGCATAACTTTGTTTGACTTGGGGAGAAAAATAAAAAAAAATGGCATCTTTATGTTGACAAGAGGGGCAAACAGCGTTATATACTCGCATGAAATTGGCAAAAACACTCAAAAAACTAAGACATCAGCGCAAATTATCGATGAGTGAGGTTGCACGGCTGTCGGAAGAGTCATCCGATAAACGGGGAAAAATTACACAGGGTTATATTTCACGATTGGAATCAGGCAAGGAAACAAACCCAAGCCTGATGAAACTGCTGACGTTATGCAGGATTTACAAGATCAAGCCTGAAACACTCTTCACCAACAACATACGGTAGACTCCATCATCAAACACAACCGTTCTTGTTGGCTCATGAGAATTTGGACAATTAGCAAATAAGTTTCTCAGCAATCTGCACGGCATTCAATGCCGAGCCTTTCCGAAGATTATCCAGAACCATCCATAAGTTAACGCCATTTGGGACTGATTCATCCTGGCGGATTCTCCCAATATACAATTCATCCTTGCCCGCTACTTCAATCGGTGTGGGATAAAGATTTTTTTGTGGATCATCGTACACCATGATACCCGGTGCTTCCGAAAGAACAGCACGAACCTCGTTTGCTGATACTGCTTTCCGTGTTTCTACATATACGGAATAAGAATCGCAGCGAAACACGGGAATCCTGACCGCTGTAAGATTAATCTGTATTGAGTCATCAGATAAGATGTTTCTTACCTCATGTATGATCTCCGTCTCTTCTCTTGTTGAACCGAAATCATGAAATTCGCTCACATGGGGAATGCAATTGAATGCAATCTGATGAGAATAAAGTTTCGGTTCGATATCCTTAAAATTCAATAATGCAACGGTCTGCCCGGCCAGTTCATCGATTCCCTTCCTGCCCATGCCTGACACGGACTGAAACGTTGTTGCAACGATTCGTGTAACTCCGACCGCATCCTGGATCGGTTTCAGTGCAAGACAGAGAGCGATTGCAGATACGCTCGGATTGCATATAATTCCGCTGCGGTCAGAAAAGGCTGCGGCATGTATTTCAGGTACGACCAGCGAAGCATCCTGATCTCCTCGAAAACTACCGGAAACATCAATCACTTTGCAGCCCGATGCAACAGCAATACGGGCATAGTCTTTTCCCGGTTGGGAAGAGAGAGAGAGAAACGCTATATCCGCCCCGAGAAATGACTCTTTGGATAGCCGGGAAACGACCCGTTTTTTACCCTGAAAATCGATTTTTTCTCCTGCTGATTGTTCTTCACCAAACAACAGAAGTTCCTCTACCGGGAACCGGCGTTCTTCAAGTATCTCCAGCAGTTCTTTCATAACCGCATCTGTTGCATCCGCTACAGCAACGATATATCGATCTTTTTTCCTGAATGACATACTCGCCTCGCAAAAAAGCCACGGATCAACAATGAACTCATGGGCTGTCCCATGAAGGAAAACCATTCAAGGCATCCGTGGCTTACTGTATATTATCGTTCGATCAAAATACGGAGCATGCGTCGCAGAGGTTCCGCTGCACCCCACAGGAGCTGATCCCCGCAGGTAAATGCGGCAAGATACTGCGGTCCCATATTCATTTTTCGCAAACGGCCCACCGGAACGGTCAACATGCCGGACACAGCAGCAGGAGTAAGCTCCTTCATCGATGCTTCCCGCTGATTGGGTATAACTTTTACCCATGCATTGTGGGTTGCAATCATATCGGTCAGTTCCTGTACCGGAACATCTTTCGCAAGCTTTATGGTAAGCGCCTGACTATGGCAGCGCATTGCACCGACACGCACACAGATCCCATCAATCGGAATCGGCTTGTCTTCCCGACCCAGAATCTTATTTGTTTCTGCCTGGCCTTTCCATTCTTCCCGGCTCTGGCCATTTTCTAACTGCTTATCGATCCAGGGAATAAGGGACCCGGCAAGCGGAACCCCAAACACCGTCTTGGGGAATGTCTCGGATCGAAGCAGGGAACTCACCTTCCGGTCGATTTCGAGAATTGCAGAATTCGGGTCGGCAAGCAGGTCTTTTGCCACTCCATAAACCTCACCCATCTGCTGGAGCAGTTCACGCATGTTATTGGCGCCTGCACCGGATGCCGCCTGGTAGGTCATCGTGCTCATCCATTCAACCAGGTTCTGTTTAAATAGGCCTCCCATGGCCATGAGCATCAAGGACACGGTACAATTCCCGCCGATATAATTTTTAATTCCTTTTGCCAGTCCGTTTTTGATCACCTGATCGTTGATCGGATCGAGGATTATCAAAGCGTCTTTTTCCATTCGGAGGGTTGATGCTGCGTCAATCCAAAAGCCTTTCCATCCTTCCGATCGCAGTTTGGGGTATATCTGCGTTGTATAATCGCCGCCCTGACAGGAAACAAGAATATCCATGGCTTTTAAATCATTGATTCCCGAGGCATCTTTTAATGCAGGAACCTCCTTGCCGACGCTCGGTCCTTTTCCGCCTACATTCGAGGTTGTAAAAAAAACAGGATCAATACGTTTAAAATCGTTCTCCTCGAGCATACGGTCCATGAGTACCGAACCAACCATGCCACGCCATCCAATAAAACCGACACGCATCATAGCACCTCCTGCAATATGTCTTACAAGCTTCTCAGGCCGGACTACATCTTTTTTCTGCACATCCAATGGTTATTGGGAATATACAATATCCTCCCAACCTTTGCAAGATTTTTTCCCCTGTGCAAGAGCTTCAGTGCAAAAAAAACCGCGAAACGTCGTATGACGCTCGCGGTTTGAAGAGTTGAAAGAAGGTTGCTGCCTTATTTTTTACCGGATGCTTTGATACATTCAACTGTCTGTTGTGCGATCTCAAGCTCTTCGTTCGTCGGGATCACCAGAACCTTGACCCTGGAAGCATCCGAAGAAATCGCCCGTGCCTGCCGTGATTTTGCTTCATTCCGTGCATCGTCAACAAGAATGCCGATATTTTCAAGGTCAGAACAAATCTGTTTTCTGGCTTCTACCCCGTTTTCACCGATCCCGCCAGTAAACACGATTGCATCGACTCGTCCGAGAGCGGCGCTATAGGCACCGACATATTTTTTTATGCGATAGCAGAACATGTCGATGGCGAGCTGGGCATTCAGATTGCCGCTTGCTGCAAGCCGTTCCACCTCACGCATATCATTGGTACCGCAGATTCCCTTGAGTCCGCTTTCCTTATTCATCATCTTGTCAAGTTGATCATACGTTAACCCTAATTTTTTACCCAGAAACGGCACAATAGCCGGGTCAATATCCCCGCATCGGGTTCCCATGACAAGACCTTCCAGGGGGGTAAGACCCATCGAGGTATCAACACATTTTCCATTGCGGATCGCTGACGTGCTTGATCCGTTTCCGAGGTGAAGCGTGATGACATTGACCGTATCCAGGGGTTTTCCAAGGAACACTGCTGCCTGCTTCGTGACATACTGATGCGATGTCCCATGGAAACCATACCGTCGGATGCGGTGCTCTTTGTACATGTTTGAGGGAAGTGCGTAGTGATAGGCATGCGGAGGCATGGTCTGACCGAATGCCGTATCAAAAATAGCCACCTGCGGAATGGCGGGAACCATCTTCAACATGAATTCAATGCCCATCAAATTCGGCGGATTATGCAGGGGACCCAAGGGAATCATCTCCCTGATCACTTCAACAACCTTGTCATTGATCAGGGTCGGCTTCCAGAAGGCTTCGCCTCCATGCAGAACGCGGTGGCCGATTCCATACAATTCCTTCAAATCGTGAATGATCCCGAGTTTTAACGTAATGTCAAAAACGAGTTTAAGGCCTTCACTATGAGTGGCAAAATGGCCTTCTTCAACACCTTCCTTGAGATCGCCGTTGGCATCAAGCCACTTATACTTGAGGCGGCCTGATGGCTCGCTGATCTGCTCAACCAGACCCGAGGTCAGGACAACGTTGTTGTCCATATTAAAAAGCTGGTACTTTATTGATGAACTTCCTGAATTGAGAACCAATACCTTCATGATTATTTCCCTTTCTTTTTTCCCCCATCCGATTGAGCCTGGATGGCAGTAATCGCAACTGTATTCAGAATATCAGCAACAGTACAGCCTCTGCTCAGATCGTTCACCGGCTTGTTCAACCCTTGAAGCACCGGTCCGACTGCAACTGCATTTGCAGAGCGCTGAACTGCTTTATAGGTATTATTCCCGGTATTCAAATCAGGGAAAATAAACACCGTGGCTTTTCCCGCAACCTCGCTTTTGGGAAGTTTTATCTTGGCGACTTCAGGATCAACCGCAGCATCAAATTGAAGCGGACCTTCGATTTTCAAATCAGGCCGTGCTTCTTTTGCAAGGCGGGTCGCTTCCTTCACCTTATCAACTTCTTTCCCTTTCCCGGATTCCCCGGTGGAGTAGGAAAGCATGGCAATCCGGGGTTCAATCCCGAATGCAGCAGCTGTTTCAGCAGAACTGATCGCGATATCGGCAAGCTGCTTCTCATCCGGATTCGGATTCACGGCACAATCTCCGAATACCAGCACGCGGTCTGCAAGACACATGAAAAAGACGCTCGAAACCAGTGAACAGCCGGGTTTTGTTTTTACAAATTCCAAGGATGGCCGGATCGTATGCTGGGTTGTGTTGATCGAACCAGAAACCATGCCATCTGCTTTTCCTTTATACACCATCATGGTGCCGAAATAGCTTGCATCTGCCATAGTGTCATACGCTGATTCCTTGGTGACGCCTTTTTGCTTTCGGAGTTCATAATACGCTTCAGCAAATTCTTTCCTCATGTCAGATGTCGTGGGATCAATGATATTTGCACCTTTGAGGCTCAAACCAAGTTCGGCTATTTTCTGTTTGATCTTTTCCTGATTGCCCAAAAGCGTGACATCAACCACCTGGCGAAGCAAGAGAAGCTCTGCTGCCTGTAAAATACGCGGCTCATCCCCTTCGGGAAGAACAATATGCTGTTTATTTGATTTTGCGCGCTGAACCAGATCATATTCGAACATAAGCGGGGTGATGCGGTCAGATTTCGTTACGGAAAGCCGCTCTTTCAGTTCCTGAACTTTTACTCCTGCCTCGAACATGCCGAGCGCAGTCTCGATTTTGCGTTTACTGCTTGCATCAAGCGACCCCTCTATTTTGTTCACCTGTACCGCAGTGGTAAATGTATCTGCTTCAACAGAAAGAATCGGCACTGTGGTTTTGTCAAATCCATCGATCAACTGCTGAACCTTCGGCACTGGTTTCAATCCGCCGGTCAGAAGAATGCCTCCCAGGCGCGGATACGTGTGTGCCGCATCGGCAACCAGGCTTCCGAGCACAATATCAGAACGGTCGCCTGGAGTAATGACTAGCGTCCCTTCCTTGACATAAGATAGAAAATTCGGCAGTTCCATGGCTGCCACCTTATAATCCGTTACTTCCCGGTTGATGCAATCCTTTTCGCCTCGAATAAACGAGGCTTTCAGCGCTTGCGCAATCTCACAAATGGTAGGCTTTGCAATAAGCGGGTTGTCGGCTATCGCATAGATCGGAACATCCTTGGGAACAATATTTTTAAGCCGGATTGGAGCATCCATCACCAGACCGGAAGCCACCCGGTTGACGACCACCGCAAGAAGATGTGCCTTCCTTTTTTCCAGACCGTCAACCAAAGAAGCGAGTGCTTCGCTCATTTCCACAAGCGATCTTCCCTGCCCCTGCATGACCGGAATCATAAGACAGCCAAGATTATTCGCAATGTCGACATTGAGATCAAATTCCATGGGGAGAGAACTTCCCTTGAAATCAGTGCCCGCGCATAGGACGATATCATGCTTTTGCTCCATGGTGCGGTATTGTTCCATAATCCGTTTCAAGAGTTCATCATACTGGTTCGACGCAATCAGTTCACGAGCTGTTTGATCGGTAACTCCCGCCATTTCTTCACGGGAACATTTGAGTTTATACCGGTTCGTTATCAAGTTAATCGTCTGATCATGATTTTGATCGGTCTGCATAATAGGCTTGAAGAAACCAACCTTCCGTGCCTGGTTCGAAAGAAGTTCCATCATGCCAAGAACAACAATCGGCGAATCACTGGATGGTTCCGCACTTGCTATGTAAATCCCTTTTGCCATGCCTTCCCCCTTTTACCGGTTTAAAACCGGATTTATTTCATTCGTTCATTTTTTGCTATGTGGAAACAATACGAGCATCAACCCGTGCTGTTCGCAAGGATTGATGAGTATGCAATGGGAATATTTCGGTCAAAAAAAACAGGCTGGCAGAAGAATACATCCGGCGTACGAGAAGAATGGCTTGGTCTTATCGGTAAGGAAAAATATGCATTGATTCCCGGCATGCTGTCAACTGAGTCCTGCCTTTTTCTTTGTATATGCCATGAGTCCGCCGGCCGCAATCAATTCCTGCATAAATGCAGGTACCGGCGAGACAGCGAATTCTTTTTGCGTGGTTATATTTCGGATGATGCCTTGATCGGCATCCACTTCTATTGCATCGCCTTCCTGAATGCCCTCCGATGCTTCCGGACTTTCAAAAATCGGAAGGCCCATATTGAAGGAATTCCGGTAAAAAATTCTGGCAAAACTTTTTGCAATAACGCATCCGATGCCTGCAGCCTTGATCGCAATCGGCGCATGCTCCCGCGATGATCCGCATCCGAAATTCTTGCCGGCAACGATGATATCGCCCGGCTTTGCTTTCTTGGCAAAGTCGGGAGTCGTCGAATCTTCCATACAGTGTGTTGCCAATTCCTTCGGATCGGATGTATTTAAATACCGAGCGGGAATAATGGCATCGGTATCGACATCATTCCCAAATTTCCATGCATGACCATTGAATTTCATGTACTCTCTCCACTTCCGGCGAAAACAAAAAAGCGATTACGGGAAGTCTTATAGCAGCTCTTCCGGTCTCCCGATTCTTCCCAGGACCGCGGATGCTGCTGCAATTGCAGGATTTGAAAGATAGACTTCACTCTTCGGAGAACCCATTCGTCCGACAAAATTTCGATTCGATGTACTGATCGCGCGCTCACCTGCTGCAAGAATACCCATGTGTCCGCCAAGGCAGGGACCGCACGTGGGGGTACTGAAGGCCGCGCCTGCATCAAGAAAAACATCCACTAATCCCTCTTTGATTGATTGTTTATAGACCGCCTGGGTTGCGGGAATAACGATTAAACGGACATACGGATGCACCTTATGGCCTTTCAGAACCTTCGCGGCCTCCCGGATATCTTCGATCCTTCCATTCGTACAGGATCCGATAACCGATTGATCGATATTGACTGAGCCAAGGTCGCTGACCGGTTTGACATTCTCGGGTAAATGCGGACAGGCAATCTGCGGCTCCATCCCGGTGAGATCATATTCCCGAATATCAACATAGTTCGCTTTTTTATCGCTTTTATAAAATTTGTATTTTCGTTTCGCGCGCCGGGCAACAAATTTTTCCGTACTATCGTCAGGCTCAATAATCCCGTTCTTTGCGCCAGCTTCTATCGCCATATTACAGATCGTGAGACGGCCTGCCATGGAAAGTTTTTTAATCGGTTCGCCGGTAAACTCCATTGCCCGATACAGGGCTCCATCAACGCCAATATTGCCGATGGTATGAAGAATGATATCCTTCCCGCTGACCCACTTGCCAAGTCGTCCCTTGTAAATAAATTTCATACTTTCCGGAACCTTGAACCAGCATTCTCCGGTAATCATCGCAGCAGCCACATCCGTGCTTCCGACACCCGTGGAAAAAGCACCCAACCCGCCATACGTGCAGGTATGACTGTCCGCTCCGATTATTACATCGCCCGGCAGAACAAGACCCTGTTCCGGCAGCAGTGCGTGCTCAACTCCCATTTTCCCGATTTCAAAATAAAGGGAAAGATTCTGTTCGCGCGAGAATTGCCTGAGCAGATTGCATTGCTCGGCTGACGCAATATCTTTGTTTGGCGTGAAATGATCAGGAACCAGGGCAACCCGTTCCGGATCAAAAACCTGGTGTCCTCCGGCTGCCCGAAATTCCTTGATCGCGATCGGCGCCGTAATATCGTTGGCAAGAATCAGGTCCAGCTTCGCATTGATCAATTCTCCGGGGGCAACCTCTTTTTTCCCGCAATGAGCGGCAAGTATTTTTTCAGTAATTGTCATCATAATCGAGTATTTATACTATAAATTCCCACGTTGTTGCAACTGTTTTTTTCACTCGGGGATGGGTTTCTTTGAAGGACAGTCACAGGGAGAAAACAGAAAGGCCCTGCAACGGGCCTTTGACTGGAGAGAATTCTCAATGAGATTAGCTGCTCTTTTCCTTGCCTTTTTTCCAGTATTCCAGCTTGTTTAATGCATTGATATATGCCTTTGCGCTTGCGACGATAATATCGGTATCAGCTCCATGACCGGCGACTTTTTTCCCTTCTTCTTCGACTTTCACTGTCACTTCGCCAAGAGCATCCGTGCCACCGGTGATCCCTTTTACAAGATACGCTTCGAGCTTGCTTTGCGTCCTGGTGATGGCGGCAATGGTACGGTAAACAGCGTCCACCGGTCCGTCGCCCAGTCCGGACTCTCTTATCAACGTGCCGTCAACCTCGAGTTCAACAGTAGCAATCGGCGTAATACCGGTACCGCTTTCCGCACGTAACTGTTTCAGAACATAGATTTCGGCTGTATGCTTTGACCGGTCAGAAATAATTGCATCAAGATCTTCATCATACACTTCCTTTTTTTTATCCGCAATGTTCAAAAATTCCTCATAAACCTTTTGAAATTCCGCATCAGGAAGCTGATACCCGAGTTCCGATATCCGGTGTCTCAGCGCGTGCCTTCCTGAACGAGCCGTGAGCACAAGCGAAGAACCGCCCGCACCGACATCTACAGGATCTATAATTTCATACGTTGAACGTTCTTTTAACACGCCGTCCTGATGAATCCCGGACGAGTGAGCAAAAGCATTTGCTCCGACGATTGCCTTATTTGGCTGAATATTTATTCCGGTGATCGAGGAAACAAGCCGCGATGTCCGGATGATTTCCTTGGTATTGATCCGGGTATCAGCATCGAAATACCGGGAACGCTGCCGCAGCGCCATCACTACCTCTTCCATGGAACAGTTTCCCGCGCGTTCACCAATACCGTTCACCGTGCATTCGATCTGGCCTGCCCCGTTCTTTACCCCGGCAAGCGCATTTGCAGTAGCCATTCCCAGATCATTATGGCAATGAACAGCTATGGTTACCGTATCGATGCCGCGAACTTGCTCTCGCAGTCCGCGTATCAGGGCCCCAAATTCTTCCGGATACGTGTACCCCGTTGTATCGGGAATATTCACAACGGTTGCTCCGGCCTTGATAACCGCTTCGATCATGCGGCATAAAAATTCCGGATCAGCTCGTCCTGCATCTTCGGCATAAAATTCCACATCATCGACGAACGACCGGGCAAGCTTGACAGCGCTTGCTGCTCGTTCCAGCGCCTCGTCCCGGCTGATACGAAATTTATATTTGATATGATTATCCGACGCGCCGATTCCCGTATGAATGCGTGGCCGTTTTGCTGTCTTGAGTGCATCGGCAGCTACTTCAATATCTTTTGCAACCGCCCGGGTAAGGCCGCACACCACCACCGCATCACCAACTTCTTCACCGATTTTTCTGACACTTTCGAAATCACCAGGGCTCGAAATCGGGAATCCCGCCTCGATAATATCCACGCCAAGACGAACAAGCTGACGTGCAATTTCAAGTTTTTCTCCAGTATTCATGCTTGCACCTGGAGATTGCTCGCCGTCTCGAAGCGTTGTATCGAATATTTGTATTATCCTGCTCATGAGATCCTCCACCAAACCTGTTCCTGCATCCATGATGAATGTAGAATATCGTTATGGCATAAAAAAATGAAGAGAAACCAGGGAAGGCCAGAATCCGGGTTTCTTTAATTGTTTTAACGTTCAACGAGTTGCAAGCGCTCTAATGTATGGCAGTTTTCTGCCGCTTTATCAATCGATACAGTGACTCAACGATCCCGCTTCCAACATAGAGAATGGAAACGAGAAATAAAACAAGCGCGGGATGCGATGCAACGATTGCAAGAAAAGCCGCAATCACAACCAGGATCCCGAACGGACGGCGTTCTTTCAAATTGGCTTCTTTCAAGCTGTGGTAGCTAATATTGCTTACCATCAATCCTGCAAGAAGAAACGTCATGGCCAGAACCCAGTAGTCTTTTCCTACAACATCGGCCATCTGAACCAGCCTGAGGTGTTCCAAAAATCCTATGATTTCCTCATATGCAAGCACCGTTGTAGCTATAACGATGGCTGAAGCAGGGATAGGCAGACCCGTGAAATGTTTTTTCTCGGTACTTCCCATCTGAACGTTAAACCGTGCCAGCCGGAGCGCTCCGCAGGCAACAAGAAAAAATGAACCCAGCCACCCAATCCGTCCAAAAGAAGACAGCGTCCACGTATACACGAGCACAGCAGGCGCAACCCCGAACGATATGGCATCGGAAAGTGAGTCGATTTCGATTCCGAAGCGGGTTGCCGTGTGGGTTATTCGGGCAACCCATCCGTCTAAAACGTCAAAAATCGATGCCACCATGATAGCCCATGCCGCACGCTCATAATCCGAATTCAGCGATGCTACAATCGAATAAAAACCCGCAAACATGCTGAGCAGCGTTATCAGATTTGGGAGGATGTAAATTCCTTTTCTCATTTCAGCACTCCGATAATATCACGTCCGCCTTTGACTCTGTCCCCGAGAACAACCTGAAGTGCTGTATCCTTCGGAAGAAAGAGATCGACCCGTGATCCAAAGCGGATGAGGCCATACCGTTCCCCTGAGGTGATTGCATCGCCAGGCTTTGCGTAGCAGACGATGCGCCGGGCAATGAGCCCAGCAATCTGTTTTACCAGTATCGTTCGATTTCCATTTGCAATAACCATTGCTGTCTGTTCATTCTCGAGCGAGGCCTTTTCGACTGATGCAACATGAAATTTTCCGGGATGGTATTGTACCTGTTTTATAATCCCGCCGATTGGCGATCGATTGACATGGACGTTGAATACTGAGAGAAAAATGCTGACCTGAATTACTTCCTGTTTGAGATAATGAGGCTCGTACACGTTCTTAAGAACAACGATTCGTCCATCTGCCGGCGAAACAACAATATCCTTCCCTTCCGGGATTGCCCGCTCGGGATCCCGAAAGAAAAAAAGCACGAAGAGACATATAACAAGCGCTCCAATGCCGACATTTCTCCATCCAAAGACAAACAGGAAAACAGTAATGATCGCTAGCGGGAGAATAAACGGCCATCCTTCCGCGGCGATCGGTATTCCATAGTTTTTCATAGTGCTCCATTTAAAGTTCAAATAACAAAGCGCAAAGTTCCAATCAAACACCAGGTTCAAAGCTCACGTTGAAATTGGTGTTTGATTTTTTATTTGAATCCTTGCTTTTTGAACTTTGAGCTTGAATTCAATTCTTGTTCTGATCTACCAGCTTACCTTTTTTCAGCCAGGGCATCATTGCGCGTAATTTTGCGCCCACTTCTTCAATGGAATGCGCCTTGCCTTTGTTTGTCAGAGCATTGAAAACAGGTTTGTTTGCCCTGCATTCAAGCATCCATTCGCGCGCAAACACACCGTCCTGGATTTCTGCCAGGATTTTTTTCATTTCCTTTTTGGTTTCATCCGTCACGATCCGGGGTCCGCGGGTCAGATCGCCGTATTGGGCGGTGTTGCTGATTGAATATCGCATGTTCGAAATCCCGCCTTCGTAAATCAGGTCGACAATCAGCTTTACTTCATGCAGACACTCGAAGTATGCCATTTCCGGCGAATATCCTGCTTCGACAAGCGTCTCATATCCTGCCTGGATCAAAGCCGTCAAACCACCACATAACACCACCTGCTCGCCAAACAGGTCGGTTTCAGTTTCTTCCTTGAATGTTGTCTCAATGATGCCTGCCCGTCCTCCGCCGATAGCTGATGCATAGGCAAGTGCTATGTCTTTGGTATTTTTGGCAGCATCCTGATACACTGCAATCAGGCAGGGCACACCGCTTCCTTTTGTATACTCTGACCGAACCAGGTGACCCGGGCCTTTGGGGGCAACCATGAATACGCTCGCATCTGCCGGAGGAACAATCTGTCCGAAATGAATATTGAATCCATGCGCAAAAGCAATCAATACGCCTTGTTTCATGTTTGGCGCTATCTCATTTTTATAGACTTCAGCCTGAATTTCATCCGGAAGCAGAATCATGATGATGTCCGCTTTTTTTGCGGCTTCAGCAGCGCTCATAACCGAAAATCCTGCTGCAACCGCCTTATCCCAATTGGGTCCCTTTGTTTCACCAACCAGCACATCCATTCCGCTTTCTTTCAGATTATTCGCATGGGCATGTCCCTGGCTTCCGTAGCCCATAATCGCGATCTTTTTTCCTTTGAGCACGCTCAGATTCGCATCCTTGTCATAGTACATCTTTATCATTGTTCCTCCCCTTTCATTTTTGCGAAATCATTTCTTTCTATCTTAGGAACAAGTACTTCTGTTCCTTGGAATACATTAATGAAGTTTTTTCTTTAAGGCTTCATCAGCAAAAATACGATCAAGTGCCGAGGAAAGCGCTTCAGAGAGAGCTTGCTGAAGCTTCTCGCGGGAATAAAAAATATCCTGTTCAAGAGCACTCTGTACATCCAGTGTTCTGATTATTTTCTTTTCACGCGGATCAGCAGCAAGAATCTTAAGGTTAACTACGACCTTCATATTGGTATTGAACGTACGCGCAACTGACGCTATCCATAACTCCTTAACTTCGCCACTGAGTACCAGGCTTGCTTTTTCCTGAGGAATATTTTTTTCAGTTCCATCCCACGAAGAATCTTGAACGATAAATCCCCGTGTCCGCAGACATTCTTTCATTGCATCGGTTACGACATCTGATACGGTTCCTTTGGCAATAAAATCATTTTTCATGCCATCAGGAACTACCCGTTCGCCCAGCGTTGATCCCCTCTTTGTTCGTGCATCTATAAACCTGCCCACATTGACAATAGTTTTTTTTGTGCTTTCTGATTTTTTTATTGCTGGTTGATAAGTAATATCAAGAACAATTGGTCCTTTCTCGGCGCACCCGGTCAGGGAAAATACTCCCAGCATGATTGTAAGAACAATCGTGATGAATGACCGTTTCATGCTAGCCTCCTTTTCTGTGAATGGTGATAAACTCTCATGGTTATTATTCCCGGGTGATCGCAACCTTACCCGTACGCACAACTTCCTTGATCCCGATCGGCCGCAGAAGATCGATAAATGCCTCGATCTTTTTTTCATCTCCGGTCAGCTGAAAGGTATAGCTTTTTTGGGATGAATCCACAACCCGTGCTCGAAAAATGTCTCCGATTCTGAGCGCTTCCGCACGATGTTCCATCGGCGCACTCACCTTAACGAGGCACATTTCCCGTTCCACAAATTCCTTGTCAATCAGATCCGTTACTTTGATGACGTCAATGAGCTTGTTCAGCTGTTTGATAATCTGTTCCAGAATGCGGTCGTCACCGATGGTAACGATCGTCATTTGTGAAACCGAGGGGTCAAGCGTCGGCCCAATGGATATGGTTTCGATATTGAATCCCCGTCCGCTGAACAGTCCGGATACACGGGACAATACGCCGAATTTATTTTCAACCAGTATGGATATTATATGTTTCATAGTCGCCTCATAGGCATCTAAAACACTGCCTGAGAATGGTAACTGAAGGTGTTATTTGACTGCCTTAAGTTTTTTATCCTCTTTCTTTTGCTCATCTCCAAAAATCATTTCATGAATTGCCGCACCGGAAGGCACCATAGGAAAAACTTTTTCATACCGGTCAATGACAAAATCTATAACAACAGGACGTTTTACCTTGCAAGCCTCTTTCAGCACCGGAAGAACATCCGAAGGCCGCTCCGCACGCAAACCAATAGCACCATACGCATCAGCGACCTTAACAAAATCAGGTGTAGTCCCGAGATCGCTGACGGAATACCGTTCGCCAAAAAACATCTCCTGCCATTGCCGGACCATACCAAGATACCGGTTGTTTAAAATCGCAACCTTGACCTGAATGTT
>Ga0265297_10002863_pt1 | contig 33247 bp, 34 predicted proteins | sample Munlanlwell13791_FD_192502 | JGI IMG/M metagenome (GOLD analysis project Ga0265297, IMG submission 192502) | Leachate microbial communities from a municipal landfill in Southern Ontario, Canada - Leachate well 137-91 | ecosystem: Engineered > Solid waste > Landfill > Unclassified | place...
ACTCCGGCTTTCATATCTGCATTAAATGTAAATCTTGTGCCTTCATTTAATAAAATATGATCGCTTTCAAGAGCTGTTGCAAGATTTGCAATATCTCCATCGGTTGAATTATTTACATCTCCAAGCTTCAAGTAATCATTAAAAGTATGACACCATTCGGAAGATGAGCTCGCCGCAGAAGTACTTGAAATAGATGAACCTTGTTGAGCTTGCAAGGCCACGATTTGTTGCATCAACGACGATATCATTGCCTGTAACTGGGCTATTATGGCCGAATTATCGGCAGTTTCAGCTTTTACCGCAAAACCCATACCCAACAGAGCTATAGACAAAGCGATCAATGCCACTTTAAACTTTGTTTTCATTTTTTTACTTCTGCAAAAATACAATCAAGGAAATTCAACTTGCCGAAATTATAATTTTGCAAAATTATTTAATTTATAAATTATTGCGAATTTTTAATAGTAAAATATCCGCTCTCTTCGCCAAATGAATCACCAGTCGCCCAATCATCAACGTAAATTCTTAAACTATACTTATTACCTTCTCCCAGTTTCAAACCCTGGCATTCACTTGGAATTGTCCACGAATATTTGCCGGTATTCTTAATATATGAATCAAAACCCATGCACGACTCCTGGCCATAAGAAGGATCATTTGGTTGATTCCAACCGCCATCTACAATGATTTGAATTTGAACGTCTGATGTTTCTAATGCATCCTCTGCATTCCATGTTATGTCGTACGTCCTACCAACCTCTAAAGTATCTCCTTGTTTTGGCGAGATAATAGTTACGGGATTAAGCGATTTTGTCAGAGTTTTTATTGGTGTCATGTATTTAACTATTCCATCCTCTATGTCTTTATAAACATTTGCCGTACTCTCGCTCTCGTAATTAAATACAAACCCGAAATGTGGAAAAAAATAAATATTAGTATATCCATTATATCCAGGACAAGATAATTTATAAATATAACCATAAGAATATTGGTCATGTTTTACTTCTTGAAGCTCAACATTGTCTAATCCATCCAGTTCAAGTTTTTTCTGCCATTGCTCAGCCGCCTCTTTTTGATCAACATACCCAAAATTTTCAACATAAAAATACGCGCCACCCTCAATTGAATCCAATTTTGGATTATCATAATTAGTATCAATTATACTCGTACCGCTATAAGTGTCGCTTCCTTTAATATAAAAAGTATTTGTAGGATAAACAGTCTGAAAATTATAAATATTGTTTGTATAAATTTCTTGAAATTTTGACCCATCGCCAATGTTGGCCAATACTTCATCTACCCATTCCCCTTCCTTTTGCACACCCTCTGTAATTTTTGTGAATGAATCCAACTTTTCCGTTATTCTGCGGAAAATTTTCACTGGAACATTGTCGGTTATTTTATAATCTATTTCGGTGTCCATCGATCCTGTTTTATTATAAACTTTTAAAACGTTATCGTCTGCATTAAAATTTCCCAGTCCGGTATACGAAAAACCAAAATCTGTCGCAGAAAACGCCATGTGCCCAGAAATCGTATCAGAAAAATCTTTGCTTAATTCAAAATCAGATGAATTTTTATTGTATAAATAAACATTAAAATATCTCAATCCATTAGAATCTTGTTTATACATTATCGCCAAATCCTTTTCCCCGTCAAAATTCAAGTCTTCAAAAACCAAATTTGGATATAAATCGTAATTATTAAAATCAGAGTCTATGTTTTGCAGTTCAATTTCCTGCAAGATATCAGAGCTGTCATAATTTTTAATCTGTATTTTATTCTTGATCGGATTGCATTGGGAGTTATCCAGAGAAGGTCTTTCACATTCTCCTACCGAAACCAAAAAAATATAATTGCCCTGCTTTATCTGCACAGTTTTTGCATAACCAGCTTCTGTTTCTATCTGGCTGATTTTAGCTTGTTGGCTAATTTTGTATCTATAAAAAGTAAAAATTCCAACTCCTATTATCAGAACAGCAAAGATTATTCCTAACGCTAATAAAATTTTATTTTTATTATTCATTGCTATTATTTAAAAGATTATACACTACGCTGCCATAACACGAATCTTTTGTTTTTGTATCAGATATTTTATCGCATATTGAAATGTCATTTTTGGCCTCGGCCACATAGTCATAACAAGAATCCTGCGACTGAATTAAATCTTCTGTGGTGTCAAATGTTATAACCGATGCAATATTGTCGCACATTGACTCGTCTTGCTTTCCTTTTGCCACAGAAACATAGCAATTTGGCTGGCCACGGGTCATTCTTCGGCAAATATACATATTCTGAGTTTTCTCAGCAATAGACAAATAACACATCAACTTAGAATCAGCACCAGCAGAAAAACTGTCGTCAATTTCGTCGCAAATAGAGTAGTCCAACTTTGCTTCGGCAACATTTTTATAGCAATCTGTTTTTTGATATCCCACAATCGCATCGCAGATATTAGTATCCATCTTAGCTACTGCAATATCTCGAATACACGAAGCCTTTTTATAATCATAATAACCTAGCCTATCACAGATTAAAGGATCTTGAGATGCTGGATTAACGCTAACATAACAAAGATATTTATTTGCCTCAGAACTTATTGAGTCACATATTAAAATATCTTTTTTTATTTCAGCCAGTTGTTTGTAACATTCATCTGAGGACCAAGTTGCTTTCTTACAATAAGATGGATCTTTTTTTGCAATAGCTGCTTGTAAGTAACATTCACTACCTATTTCCGTTTTTTCATCTAAATTGCCGCAAATTGAAATAACATCGCCACCGTCTTCAAAAATTTTTTTATAGACACCGCTATAACATTCTATTTTTTGATGCCCAACATTCTGGTAATCGCTATTATTAGAATATAGCAACTCTTCATCTTTGTCGCATATGGAAAAATCTTTTTTAGCAGCTGCAACATTCATATAGCAAAGATGTCCATAGTTAGGGTCGGCTTTGTCACATAAAGTCAAATCCTGTTTACTCTCACCAATTTTTTCATAACAAATATCTTTATTTATAGAATATTTAGAACTTTTTATGTTTTCACAAAGAGAAGCGTCGTCTTGTGCTATCACTACATCGCGATAACATTGTTGTTGTTTGTCTTCTGTCTGAATTTTACCGCAGACATTTAGATATTCTTCCAAGTTTTTCGGATTTGTATCTTGCATAACTACTGGATCTTGATGTGTTATCGCAGAAAATATAAACCAACAAACTGGCAGTAAAATTATTACTATTGATAAAATCGGAAAAATTTTATGCTCTTTTTTCTGAAAAATGATCAAGGAAGAAAAAACTGCAACAACCAGTGCAGGCAGAAAAATCAAAACCGCGGAAAAAGTATATTGGCTAAAATGGTTGATTATTTTAATAACATTCGTTGGAACAACAAAAGGCAGCCAAAAACTCAAGCTTGCCAATACGCAAGAGACAATAAACAATATAATGCCAAATTTATCCTTCATAATTTAAATATTATATTATTATACATAAAAAATTATAAAGTAAAAAGCCATCTGATCAATATCAGATGGCTTTGCCAAAATTGGCCTTCAGCTTCCGAGGAAGCCGTTATCTTTTGCGACGAATATACAACACTGCTCCAATTGCTGTTGCAACTAATATCAACACCAGTGTTCCCGGTTCAGGAACTGCGATCAACGGATTTGACACCACCGGAAGAGAACAGTTCAGCAAAATGCTGTCTTGCTTTCCGGTTATAATATCCGTTGCCGTCAAATAGTTTTCGTCGTAGATGCCGGCGGTGATCAATGTTCCATAGGCATCGTCGCCGAACAAACCCAAATTGGCTTGCAACGACAAAGTCTTTGAAACATAGCTTGTGTCAAAGTCCAATCCGGAAAAAGTGAACATAGCTGTGTTTTGCAACACGTCAACGCTATTGGCAGCGGCCGTACCGAGAACAGAACTGCCGTCCATCAAGGTCAAGTAGTTGATGAGGTTTGCGCCGGTGCATTTGACGGAAAAATACGTCAGATTGTCACCGTCGTTGTCGGTCATCAGTTTGAACTTGGCCATCAGCACCGTCTGATTACCGCATACATACTGGTCTATTGGCGTTGAATTGCTAAGGCTGACGATCAACGTAGCCTGAGCAGAATTCACCAAGCAGAAAATCGCCACACAAACCGCCAGAATCGCGCTCTTCATAACAGAGTCCTTTCAAAAAAACAGGGGGTAAAATTTTTAATTTGCTAAAAATCAAACCAAGCTTAATTCTTACTCCTTAACTATATCATAATAAAGTTATACTGTCAACAGCACTACTTACCAACTCGGTCGCTCTGGACTAATGGGCATAGTTGCGTCATTCCTTGAGTTAGTAAAGGTCGAGCATATTCATTTAGAATACGAAAACATGGAACAAACAACACAAATTAACAGCGGAACAGCAATCGTCACTCCGCCAGTTAAATACTGTCTCTATGCTCGCAAATCCACAGAATCTGAGGAACGCCAAGTGCTTTCTATAGATTCACAAATAAAGGAAATGATGCAGATAGCTGAGCGAGAAAATTTGCATATTGTTGAAATAAAAAGAGAAAGCCACTCAGCTAAGACGGCCGGAGAGAGGCCAATATTCAACGAGCTGGTAAACGGAATCAGAGTTGGCAAGTATAACGGGGTTTTAACTTGGGCTCCTGACAGGATTTCAAGGAACGCGGGCGACCTTGGGGCAATTGTGGACTTAATGGATCAAAAACTACTTTTGGATATCCGAACCTACGGACAAAAATTTGCCAACTCCCCAAATGAAAAATTTCTTTTAATGATTCTTGGTTCGCAAGCAAAACTTGAGAATGACAATAGAGGTGTCAACGTGCGACGAGGACTTCGAACCCGATGCGAGATGGGACTCCGCCCTGGCGTAGCTCCGACTGGATACTTAAATGAAAAACGAACTGATAGAAAGTGTCATGCAAGCATTGATCCTGTGCGAGCTCCGATAATCAAACAAATGTTTGAGAAAGTGGCTTACGAACAATGGTCTGGCAGAAAATTGTATCACTGGCTGAAATTTGACATTAACTTTAAAACTCGTGGGAATAAAAACTTTTCATTGTCTAATATCTATTTATCTTTGCAAAATCATTTTTACTACGGAACATTTGAGTATCCAGAGAAAAGTGGAAACTGGTATCAAGGAAAGCACGAGCCAATCGTCACAAAAGAATTGTTTGATAAAGTTCAGGAACAGTTGAAGCGTGACCACATCGTAAAATCAGAAATCAAGGAATTTGCTTTTACAAAACTGATTACTTGTGGACACTGTGGATCAGGAATAACAGCTGACGAGAAGTATAAAAAACTTAAAGACGGAACCGTTGCAAGATATGTATATTATGGTTGCACACGGTCAAAAAACCTGCACTGCAAAGGCGGATATATCCGAGAAGAAGAATTGATTGATCAGATTATTAAAATCATAGATCAGATGGACATTAACGAGATTGGTATGAAACATAAATTTCAAGAAGAGCTGGAACGATTCAATAAATTCCAAAAAATGTTTATTGAGTCATCAGATAAATCTAAAAAACTAAAATCACTTAATATGGATTTAAAAGATTACGCCAAATATCTACTTAAGGAAGGAAGCAAAATTGAAAAACGAGAGATACTTTCCTGCGTCAAAACCAAGTTAGTAATTAAAGATAAAATATTGACTTTGCAAAAATAAAATTAAGCAAATAAAAAATACGAATTTAATTTCGTATTTTTGTTTAATTTTCTTATCTCGGTCGGTCGCTGACTCGCCTCAAATGAGTCGATCGCTCGATAGAAAATGTTGTCTGCGGAGGAGGTGGGACTCGAACCCACGGGACCTGTGAAGGTCACAGCTTTCCAAGCTGTTGCAATGGCCGCTATGCGACTCCTCCTTAAAATTTTTCGTAGATAGAATGCCTACCGATTGCGTGGAATACAAAAACTTTTTCGCTTTGTATCTCAAAAATTATTCTGCAATCATAATCTACGGAAAAAGACCACAAATCAGAAAGATGACCATTTAATTTATGAGTCTTTAAACGAGTATCAAAAGGATTTTCCCGAAAAACATCTTCTTTTTCTTCCGCTTTTTCTTTTGTTTTATTATCTAACCGTCTATAATCTTTTATAAATTGGCAAGAATAAATAATCTGCATAAAAGATTACCTTAAATCCTTTAAAGATCTAAGAATTTTTCCTTTGCCTTGTTTAATTTCTTTTTGGCTTATTCTAATCCTTCTAATTAAATCTTCTTCTTGAATTCTCTCTCGAATAAGTTCTCTCAAAAATTCACTCTTACTAGAATATTTGCCTTTTTTTACAGCCTTGTCCAACTCCTTAGCTAATTCTTTTGATAACGATATATTTATTATATCTCTCATATTTTTGTATTACATTGTATTACAGGTTTATCATACCCTGTTATTAAGCCCGAGTCAATCTCCGTTATGCGACTCCTCTAAAATCTATATTATTCTACAACTACTGCGGTTCCGTAGCACAAAACTTCTGTTACGCCCTGCATAACTTCGTTTGCATCATATCTTACTCCAACAATTGCATTCGCTCCCATCTCTTCTGCATGTTTTACCATTAATTCAAAAGAATCATTTCTAGTTCTTTCACACAAACTTGTAAATAATGTGATATTTCCTCCTATTATAGTTTGCAAAGAACCTCCCAATGACCCAAAAATTGATCTTGACCTTACGGTTATTCCTCTACTAATCCTAAATTTTTAACAATCTTTCTGTTTGGCAATTCAAATGTTGTTGTAATATTATTGTGTTCCATAATATTTGTAAATTATCAATTTTCAATAACCAATTTTCAATCAATGACTCAATGCTTCAATTTTAAAACTTTGAAAATTAATTGATTGTAAATTTATTGGAAATTAGAAATTGGAAATTAGAAATTTTTACTTTATGTCCATTCCTCTTAATGCTTTTATTCTTTCTTCAATTGGCGGGTGAGTTAAAAATAACTTCACAAACCAGTTTGTTTTTTGTTTTCCTTTGTATGGCGAATCAATAAACAAGCTGGCGGTTGCATCATTTTTTACTTTCATTGGGGTTGGGTCGCTAGAAATTTTTTCTAAGGCTCTGGCCAATCCTTCTGGATATCTGGTTAAAAGCGCGCCGTCTGCATCTGCTAAAAATTCTCTTTTTCTGGAAATTGCCAATTGCACCATAGTTGCTGCAATTGGAGCTAAAATTGCTGCAAAAATTCCTAAAATCAACATAATTATTCCAACATTCCCATTTTCGTTATCGTTACTCCTTCTTCCGCCGCCCCAATAATTTATTCTCAAAAAAAAGTTTGCCAACGTTGCAATCACTCCGGCTAAAACTGCCACAACTGTAGACAGAAGCATATCTTTATTTCCAATGTGTGACATTTCGTGTGCTAAAACTCCTTGTAATTCGGATTTGTCTAATCTTTGCAATAATCCTTGAGTCACTACTACAACCGCATGTTTAGCGTCACGCCCTGTGGCAAAAGCATTAGGTTGTATTTCTGGAATAATATATATTTTAGGCATCGGAAGCCCGGCAGTTATACACAGGTTTTCCACAACGTGATATAGCTCTGGATTTTTATTATGCTCTATTGGCTGAGCATTATACATTGATAAAACAATTTTATCTGACCACCAATAGCTTCCAAACGAAGAAAACACGCTTAAAAAAATTGCTATGTACAAAATAGCGCTATCATTTAACAAATAGCTGAATAACCAGCCAATAGCAATAATAAAGACCAAAAACCCAGTTAATAAAAACCAGGTTTTTTGCGTATTTGAATCTGCTTGCGTATAAATACTTGCCATAACAAGAATTTTTAATTTTAAATTATAAATTTTAAATCAAATTCAAATGATTTAATTTTAAAAATTTTATAATTCAATTAAAATTTAAAATTTGTTATTTAAAATTTCACAGCGACTGCTTCTCTTTCTGTTCCATTTGCTTCAAATAATTCCATTGCTTTAAATCCAAAAGTGCTTGCAATAATGTTATCAGGGAAACTTTCTACTTTAATATTCATATCTCTGACATTTGTATTATAAAATCTTCTAGCTGCCTGAATTTTATCTTCTGTGTCTGTAATTTCTCTTTGCAATTCCAAAAAGTTTGTTGAAGCCTTTAAATCTGGATAATTTTCAGAAACTGCAAATAAACTTTTTAAAGTATCCGATAATTGGTTTTCGGCAACTGCCTTATTATGCATCCCTTGAGCTGACATTGCACTGGCTCTTGCTTGTGTTACTTTTTCAAAAATTTCCTTTTCGTGAGTTGCATAACCTTTTACTGTTTCAACTAAGTTGGGAATTAAATCATACCTTCTTTTTAGCTGAACATCAATATCTGACCAAGCTTCTTTTGCCCTGTTTTTTAAAGTCACAAAACCGTTAAAAGCAGCGATTATCCATAAAATGGCAACCACTACAACACCTAATATAATCCACAATATTATTGACATAATTTTTAAAAAATTATCAATTTTCAATGACCAATTTTCAATCAATGATTTAATGCTTCAATTTTCAAACCTTGAAAATTAATTCATTGAAAATTTATTGTAAATTGATAATTGTAAATTGAAAATTAAAAGTTTTACTTAGGAAGTTCATCAATCAATTCTGCTATGTGAGGATGCTGAACCATGAACTTATAGTTAAATAATTTTAATAATGTAAAAAAATCCGCTAATTCGCTTCTAAAAACTTCTGGCCCCGAAAAAACCTCCCACATTTCTTTAGCTAAATTTTTTGTATAATGATGTAAAATTTCGTAGTCTGACTTATTTTTTAAATAATTTATAATCTGCTTAAATTCTCCCCTATCAAGCCAAACTCCATTGCACATTTTGCAATAATCAACTTTTGTTTTTGATTCATCATATCTTATTTCCTGCAAACCAACTCTATCAATCGGACAATATTTATTTACTCTAAAAACTTCAAATTGCCCCTTATCTCTCCATAAATCCACATCTAACCAGTTTAAATTTTTGTCTTTGTCATCTTTTGCAAAACGCAACTCATCAACATTAAACCAAATTCCCAAACATCTTGGACAATAATCAACCTCCACTTCGTGGAATAAAACTTTTTCTAATTGTTCGTTGTCGTTTGGACAATTCATAAAAATTGAAACTTAAAGCTTAAAACTTAAAACTTATTTATTTATCTTATTCCAAACAAAAACAAATTACAACCAGGTAGTGAAATTTTGGTATAAGTTTGTAAACAAACTTTTTAATAATAATTTACCAAAATTCTACTACCTGGCAAGAAAAAAGCCTTGCAGAAAACCACAAGGCTTAATAATAGCTACTGTTAATGACCGACTACAAATTACAGACGGTCACAATAGCCAATGCCAATCCGATACAGGCAATCGCCAATGCCATTCCGCCGATGAAACCCAATAGTATATAAATCCACCGCCGTGTTTTGCGAATAGGCGCCTCCCACCGGCTATTGTCTGCCAACATACCATCAATCTGCTGATTCAATTCGCTTTCAAATTTCTTACCTATCTTATCAAACGTATCAACATCTTCATCACCGCGAAAACTGTCTACCATGATTATACCCTTTCAAAAAGTTAATTTTCCAGCAAAACGAGCCTCTTGAACCGTTACAGGTTCATTGTCTCTTGCGTTAAGCGCGCGCAACAAATCCATGAGCGAAAAAAATCCGACGTCTTTTGTTTCTCCTCCCTTATCAACGGTTTTAATTTGGACAATTCTATGCTTTTTACCCAATCCTTCAATGGGAATTTCTGCACTGCCGACTGCAGTAATTATTAAGTCAGGCATAGCTATTCTCCCGTAAAAATTGCTAAAGAGCTTTTTTGTTTAATACTACGCTATTAAAACATTACAGCAAACCAACCATTTTGTCAAAACAAAAAGGGCAACGTCGGACGTTGCCCTTTTAAAGTGTTCTTGGAACGGTTTAGTAGTCTCCGCCCATCATTGGGTTTGGAAGATGATTATGCGTATCTTTCTTTTCTGGCAAATCTGCAACCAAGGCTTCGGTTGTCAGTAATACGCTGGCTGCTGAGACTGCGTTTTCTAAAGCAGTTCTTACAACTTTTGTTGGGTCAACAACTCCAGCCTTGATTAAATCTTCATAAACCATTGTTGAGGCATTAAATCCAAAATTTGTCTCAGCCTCTTTTACTTTTGCAACAACAACTGCCCCATCAATTCCCGCATTTTGTGCAATTTGCCTAACTGGCTCTTCAATTGCTCTTTTCAAAATATTTACTCCAGTTTTTTCATCTCCTTCTGCTTCAATATTTTCTAAGGCCGACAAAGTTCTCAACAAAGCAACTCCTCCTCCAGCAACAATTCCTTCTTCAATAGCAGCTTTAGTTGCATTTAAAGCATCTTCGAGCTTTAACTGCTTTAATTTTTGTTCTACTTCTGTTGCAGCTCCAACTTTTATAACTCCAACTCCTCCAGATAACTTTGCCAATCTTTCCTGCAATTTTTCTTTGTCAAATTCTGAAGTTGCATCGGCAATTTGTTTTTTAATCAAGGCAACCCTGGCTTCAATTTTTGTCCTATCCCCCTTACCCTCAACAATAGTTGTATTTTCTTTTGTAGAAATTATTCTTCTTGCTTGTCCTAACACTTCTAATTCAACATTTTCCAATTTCATTCCCTTTTCTTCTGAAATAACTTCTGATCCAGTCACAATTGCAATATCTTCTAACATCTCTTTTTTTCTATCGCCAAATCCCGGTGATTTTATAGCCAAAGCGTTAAAAATTCCGCGGATTTTGTTTACAATTAAAGTTGTCAAAGCATCTCCATCAACGTCATCGGCAATAATTACCAAATCTTTTCTGCCAGATTTAACAATCTTTTCCAATAAAGGTAAAATCTCCTGCAAAGAAGAAATCTTTTTGTCTGTAATCAAAATATATGGATTGTCCATTATTGCCTCCATCTTTTCTGTATTAGAAACCATATATCCTGAGACATATCCTCTATCAAATTGCAAACCTTTTACAATTTCCTTTGACAAACCAAAAGTTTTTGATTCTTCAACTGTAATTGCGCCGTCTTTACCAACTTCTTCCATAACTTTTGCAATTAAGTTTCCCATTTCTTCGTCACCAGCCGAAATTGTAGCAACCTGCGCCTTTTCCTCTGTTGTGGTTATAGATTTTGACTGAGCCTTTAAACATTTTACAACTTCATCCTTGGCTTTTACAATTCCCTTTCTTAAGGCTAAAGGATTAGCACCGGCTGCGACATTTTTTAGTCCTTCTGTTGCAATAGCCTGAGTTAATAGGACAGCAGAGGTTGTCCCATCTCCAGCGATGTCGTTTGTTTTAGAAGCAACTTCTTTTATAATCTCGGCTCCAATATTTTCAATTATGTCTTCCAAATCAATTGATTTTGCAATAGTTACACCGTCATTTGTAATTGTTGGAGATCCAAAACCATTTCCCAAAACAACATTTCTGCCTTTTGGTCCTAAGGTTACTTTTACAGCATTGGCCACTTTGTCCAATCCTGCTTTTAATGCTTTTCTAGCGTCTTCGCTATATTTTATCTGCTTAGGCATAATTTTTAATTTTAAATTATAAATTTTAAATCAAATTCAAATAATTTAATTTTAAAATTTTGTAATTCAATTAAAATTTAAAATTTGTTATTTAAAATTTTACTCTATCACAGCAAGTATATCTGACTCACTTGCTATAAGATATTCTTTGTCATCAATTTTTATATCGCTTGGACCATATTTTGAAAACAAAACTATATCCCCTGGCTTTACTGAAAGGGGAATAATTTTCCCATCATCTGTTTTTTTGCCGTTTCCGATTGCAATAACTTTTCCCTGTTCGGATTTATCTTTTGTGGCAGTATCTGGCAAAAAAATCCCGCCTTTGGTTTTTTCTTCCTGCTTAATCGGCTCTATTAAAATGTGATCTCTTAATGGTTTTATTTGCATATCTATTATAATTTAATTACTTTGTATTCTATTTCTATTATAAAAAATAGCTTAAGTCAACCTAACAATAGGGCTTTGATTCACTGCTCGAGCAACAAAAAAGCAGAGGTCAAAGACCTCCGCGCATTAGTTTCTAACTGTTTTTTTCTTCTGCTTCCAATGGTATTACGTGTTTGCCAGATTCATCAAGCTTAACTCTTAGTTCACGCCCTAAATTGTCTTTTAATTTTTCAAAAATCCATTCTTCAGCCAACAAAACCGGATGCTCTTCTAATAAAAGCTCCTCTAATTGGCTCCATTCTTGATTTTCCTCACATTTAATCAATTCATCTTCATACTGCGACCAGTCTTTTTTATCGATTGGCGATTCTTTTTCTAAATTTTCTATAGACATATTATTATTTTAATCTTTTTTATGGGAGCGGGCAAGATATTTCCCGGTGTAACTTTTTTTATTTTTTGAAATTTCTTCAGGAGAGCCTTGGGCAATAATTTGTCCGCCGTTTTCTCCGCCCTCTGGGCCTAGGTCAATTATATAATCAGTTGAGCCAATAAACTCTGTATTGTGCTCAATTACCAAAACTGTATTTCCCTTATCAACTAAATTTCTTAAAACAGAAATTAATTTTCTAATGTCATCAAAATGCAAACCAGTTGTAGGCTCGTCTAAAATATACAAAGTTTTACCCGTTCCTTTTCTAGAAAGTTCTGTTGCTAATTTTACCCTTTGAGCTTCTCCTCCAGAAAGCGAAGTTGCCGCTTGTCCTAACTCAAGATAGGACAAACCAACTTCTTTCAAAGTTTTCATTTTTTCGTAAAGTCCGGGAACGTTTTTAAAGAATTCCATTGCCTCTTCAACGGTCATAGATAGGACATCAGCAATATTTTTGCCTTTATAATCAATTTCCAATACTTCTTTGTTGTATCTTTTGCCATGACATTCTTCACATTCAACATAAATATCCGGTAAAAAATACATTTCAACTTTTTTCTGACCTTGTCCTTCGCAAGCTTCGCATCTTCCGCCTTTTACATTAAAGCTAAATCTGCCAGCTGAATAACCGCGCACTCTTGCTTCCTTTGTTTTTACAAAAATATCTCTGATTAAAGAAAACGCGCCTGTATATGTTGCAGGATTTGATCTTGGAGTTCTGCCAATTGGCGACTGGTCAACCAAAACAACTTTATTTATATTTTCAATTCCTAAAATTTCTTTGTGAATTCCCGGTTCATCTTTTGCCCTGTAAAACTTTTTTAACAAATATTTTGCCAAAATATCATTTACCAAAGATGATTTTCCAGAACCAGAAACTCCGCTTACGCAAACAAATTTTCCCAAAGGAATTTTTACATCAATATTTTTTAAATTATGTTCTTTTGCCCCAATAATCTCTAGTGTCATTCCGGGCTTGACCCGGAATCCAGAATCTTTTTTCTGGATTCCCGCTTTCGCGGGAATGACAGAAAGGCGACCCGATAAATATTTCCCAGTTAAACAATCAGACTTTAAAATTTGTTTATAAGTTCCTTCAAAAACAACTTTTCCTCCGTGCTTTCCAGCACCAGGTCCAATATCAATAATCCAGTCGGCTGCCTGCATTGTTTGCGGATCGTGTTCAACAACAATAACCGTATTTCCCAACTCTTTTAACCTAATTAAAGTTTCAATCAGTTTATGCTGATCTCTTGCGTGCAAACCAACCGATGGTTCGTCTAAAATATACAAAACTCCCGATAATTTTGAGCCAATTTGAGTTGCCAGCCTTATTCTTTGCTCTTCACCTCCAGATAATGTCCCAGCTTTTCTTGCCAAAGTTAAATAACCTAATCCAACGTCATTTAAAAACTGAATTCTATCAACAATTTCTTTAATAATTAAATGGCTAACTTTTGTGTCATTGACGCTTAACTTTGTTTGTAACTTTCCAAAAAAATCTTTGACTTTATCAACCGACATCTCAGAAATTGTATCAATTGATGCGTCTCCCACTGTTACAGCCAAAATTTCCGGTTTTAACCTTTTGCCATGACATTTTGGACAAACTTTTATAACCATATACTGTTCAATTTCTTGCCTTGTCCAATCTGAATCGGTTTCGTGGTATCTTCTCTCTAAGTTAGCAATAACTCCCTCAAAGTCGCCTGTTTTATCTCCATACAAAACAATATCTATAATCTTTTGAGGCAAATTTTTAACTTCTTCGTCCAACGAAAATCTATACTTTTCTGAAAGCTCTAGTAATTTGGAATAATAATATCCTTGTCTGCCAACTTTATGAGAAGCTCTTGACCACGGCCAAATTGCTCCTTCGGCAATTGTTAAATTTTTGTTTGGAATTACTAATTCCGGATCAACTTCAAGCTTTTCCCCAAGACCGGTACATTCAGAACAAGCTCCATAAGGGTTATTAAAAGAAAATAGTCTTGGCTCTAATTCTGACAGAGAAACACCACACTCTTCGCAAGCAAAATGCTCGGAAAATATTAAATCGTTATTTTCTTTTGTTTTATCTTTTGAGGGCTGGCTAATAATTACAATTCCTTGTCCCAATCTTAATGCGGTTTCCAAAGAATCCACCAATCTTGACCTGTCCAATTCTCCATTTAACAGAAGTCTATCAACAACAACTTCAATATTGTGTTTTTTCTGTTTATCTAAAGATAATTCTCCCGATGGCAAAGCCATCGAGGATCCTCGATTAAATCGGGACAAAGATTCTTCAATTAAATAAATTGCTCCATCAACTCTTACTCTTACAAATCCGCCTCTTTGGATTTCTTCTAAAACAGCCTTGTGTTCTCCTTTTTTAGAACGAATTACCGGACCTAAAATTAAAATCTCTTCTTTTTTGGAGAGTTTAAGTACTTGGGCAACAATTTGATCAATTGTTTGGCGCGAGATTAATTTTCCGCAGATAGGACAATGCGGTTTTCCAATTCTTGCAAATAAAAGCCTTAAATAGTCGTAAATTTCGGTTGTTGTCCCAACAGTTGACCTAGGGTTGTGTGTTGATTTTCTTTGGTCAATTGAAATTGCCGGAGAGATTCCATCAATCTTATCAACATCGGGTTTATCCATTACTCCCAAAAATTGCCTGGCGTAAGCTGACAAACTTTCAACATATCTTCTTTGTCCTTCGGCATACAATGTATCAAAAGCCAGCGATGATTTTCCAGAACCCGAAAGTCCTGTTATCACCACCAATTTATTCTTGGGGATATCTAAATCAATATTCTTTAGATTATGAACTCTTGCCCCCCTAATTTTAATATATTCGTCTGCCATAAAAAACTTAGTATATTATTATACATTTTTATTCAGATTTTTTCAAGGGTCGCAGAAGACCCACCTAAAACAGGTTAAACAAAAACTGAGAAGTTAATTTCTCAGTTTTTGTTTGCACGGGACGAACAATAGAAACTTATTTATATTCTATTTTAATATCTAATGGTAATTCAGCTACTGTTTTAAATTTTTTACTGCCATCTTCCTTCTGTAAAACTTTTATAATATATCTACCAGCTTCTGTAACTTTAATACCATTAATGCTTATTATGCTTCTGAATCTTGGTGCCTTTTCAGCAACATTAAAATCTTTATCATATACTCCCAATGACTTACCATTTGGATCAAATACTTCTAATTTTATGCCTAATACATTTTTCTTATTTTTATCTGCCACTGTCCAAAAACTAACTAATTGAAATGCTATCTGAACAAATAAATTGTTATCTTTTGGCATTTTTTCCTTATCTATAGCTACGTTTAGTTCTTCAACGCAGCTAAAAAGGCTTAAAAGATTAGTATTACTATCAACTGATGAATTTTGGCAAAGGATGCTCCAAATATGTTTCATAATATTTTTTATTTTTATTTATTAATTGTATTTGTATTTGTTTTTAGTTCTACATTAACGCCGTCATCGCTTTGCATACTAATATTGAAAGTTTTATCAAAAGTTTTATTTTTTACTCCCTCCCTAAAGAAAACTACTGATGATGGACAATTAAATATTCTAGACAGATTATCGGAAGTAAAACCCAGTCCTTGAATAATCCTATTTTCCAATCCTATTCCCACACACATATCACCATTTTCTATTCTGGATATTATTTTTTGGGTTGTACCAATTTTTTCTGCTAATTGCTTTTGACTTAAACTCATCGCCTCTCGTTTATTAAAAACCTCTACTGCAAATTTAATTTTTACCTTTGCCTCTTCGGAATACTTTTGAAAATTTTTATCCTTTTTAGCTTCCGCTATGGCGTCTATATTATTTTTATCAATTTTAGATATATTCTTCATATAATTTTACATTTAATTTAAACTTTTTTATATAATTTTCTGCAACCATAAATTCTTTATTTATCGTCCTTTTTTCTCTTTCCGTGTCATAACTATCCGGTTTTTCAAAAGCGTGCAACAATACCATTTTATCCTCATGCCTAAAATAACAAATTCTTATTAAAATATTTTTATCCTTTCTGTGGTGGATATTCAAAAAACTAAAATCAACGAGAGGAAAAGATATCGGCGGTACTGGCCTGCCGTCGTTTTCTGCAACATATCTAATTTTTCCATCTATGATTATAATTATTTTATGTCCCAAATATTGTGAAAGATATTTTTTAACTGGGCAATATCCTAAATTGGGGTCATGATAGTAAACAATGTCCATGCCTGTTTATGCGACCTTTTTTAATAATATTATTCATATTTCTATTATATCCGATTGGGTATAGCGGTGTCAATACCTACAAATAAAAAGCCTTGATGAGGTCTTCAACAAGGCTACAATAAAAACTATGAGGCGCATTCTGACTTCTTAAATAGTCCGCTAACTTGGACAACAATTTGCCCCACATTTACTGCGTCAAAAATGGACTCTGCTATAGAGTCTGGGATATGAATATCAAGCTGTTCTGACAATGTCAAAGCCAAATCTATTCTGTCGGCAGAATCAGCGCCAAGATCTTTATCAATGGTAGTTTGAAGCGCAATTTCGTCTGGCTCTTTGCCAAAATATTCGGCAATAACGCTAACAACATCATTTTCATTTTTACTAGAAAAGATTTGAGATCCCATTTTTTTCTCCCTAATCGTTACGAATGCCAGAAATAGTAAACAAGAAAAGCTGCGAAAGCCAAAAGATAAGCCCAAATTAATTCTATTCCCGCCTTACGCCTGATTGTGCTTGGTTTTTGCTCCAATATTCCAAAAAACCAAACGTATCCATTAGCCCTTATTTCTCCCCGAAATCCTAGAAAAAAAGCTATCAACGAAGCCGCTAGCATAAAACAGACTATCATTTTGCCCTCCCATATTTAAAGATTAAAAAAGAACAAAAATCTCACAAATAAATTTTAGTTAATTAATTAACTTTTGTCAATTGATTCGCAATTAAAAAGCCTCGGCAACATTCCACCGAGACTTATAATTAATCTTTCGATTTAGCGCTTTGCAATTCTCTCGCTGAAGAAATCCTCTCTTATCAATTTGCCTAATACGTAGAAGGGAATAAGGGCTATAATTATTATAAGAGAAGCGACTAATATCCAAAAAAATCCTACGACAGGTTCAACAGAACCTTCAAAAGATGCATAAATAAGATCTAATATTGGTAAATATGAAAGTACATTGTAAACAATATATGCGCTAAGTGGTGCAAAGATAATCATCAAATACCCTAAACGACGATTTTTATATTGTTGTAAAAATAAAACAGGAATAGAAACAAATAGAAATAATATTATGCCCAGACCAGGAATTAAGATCTGATTTATTACCATCTCTGTATAATTTGACGCACCATCACCCATGCCAGAAATCATATAGAAAAAAAATGTTAAAAAAATCGTTGCAATAATAGCTAAGGTATAAAGAGAATTAAGTAGTCTAAAAACAAAATTTGAATAGTATTTCATAATTTATCTATCACTTTTAAGAAATATAAAAGAAAATTGATACACCAAAAAGAAATATATAAATAACGCTATTGTTTCACAATTTTTGCCTATTAAATTAAAAATATTTACAGCCGACCGATCATCAACAGCATATACAAAACAACCATGATAACTAAATAATATATGTGAAATAAAATATGATCCTCCTGAAAAATCACCACAATCAGAATAATTAAAAAAAATAGAAAATAACTGAACGAGAAATAATAATACAAAAAGAATAATTAGCATTCTTTTATTTATGAATATTTGTTTTTTTTCTTTAAAAAAGAACAGAATGCTAACCAATAAAAACAAAAAAATAAATAGATAGCCAGTCGTCCAAAAAATAAAAAGGGTGTACCAGCCACCACTGCTATACAAGAACAGAATAAAACTTAAAATAAGATATACTAGAAAAATAACATAAAACACCCAGCCATTAATAATTAAATCGTTATTTGTTTTTTTTGTTACTTTTTTAAATTTATTCTTAAAAATATTTAATATAAAATCTATTAAAAATCCTCCTATTCCAGCAATAATAAAAAAATTGGCTAAAATTTTAAAAATGTAAGTTCCTATAATGGAGACTGAATTAAAATCAATAAATATTAAATATAAATACATAATTATTCCCACTGCTCCTATCGGTAGAAAAAAATGTTTGCTTTTTATATTTTTCATATATCCATATATATTTATAATATTATTTTAATTTATTATACCCCAAAACAGAATAAAAAAAACCTCTCACGGATGACCGGAAGAGGTTATTGAGTCTCATTGAGACATAGTTTAGGCGCGCGCTAGTTTTTGTCGCAATAAGGCTATTGCAATAAAAACTGTTGCTACGCAGAGAAGATAAAGAGATGATGGTTCTGGGACAGAAATCATAGTAAAGTCAAAAATTTGGACACTGGCATTAGCATCGCCATAGTTATGCAAAGCAACGCTAAGGATGTGGTCACCAACGCTTAAGTCAGAAATATCAATGTCTGACATTAAAATTTCGGTGCCTACAAGCTCTCCAGTGATGATAAACCTAAGTTCGTCATCAATCCAAATTCCCAATTGATCTCCATCTCCAGGATTTAAAAACTGATAGCTAAACTCAAGTGTAGTGTCATTAACTCCTTTTGAAAAACTAGTGTGCCAAAATGATGGACTTGCTTCGGTAAGGCATTTACCATTTGAAACGTTGGTAACTGTGCCCTGTGTTAACAACGTTGCCAAGCTCATATTAGACCGAAGTCGAATAGGGAGATAATCTGATGTACCAGACTCTTTCAATGCAAATTCCATTGATGGTTCAAATTCACCGTTAATTAGCGAATCTTGTTCATAATTAGAAGCTAATAACTGATATGTATCGCCTAAAAGTGGTGACCAGCCAATACCAAGATTACTCGCAAAAACACTTGCGCTACTATACCAGTCAAGTGGGTAGCTATGTTTGTCCTCAATAATGAATTGTGGATTAGGATTTAACTTCACATTTACTATATCATCAAAAGAATAACTTCTCCCCAAAAAAGATGAATAGTAATTATCAATAAAAGTAGAGTTAGAATCCCTACCAATTTTTATATTTGAGAAAATACTGTCTAGATCATTAGGTCCTCCTATATTTTTATAGCCAAGTTCTGGTGAATCGCCAAACGTAAGCTGATTAATTACCACAGATCCTTCTTTGCCATCATTGTATAGTAATTTAGTGGCAAAAGCTGCAACTCGTGCACCATGACTTACGCCAAAAAGCTGAATCTTACCATTAAACGAACTATTAAAATCGCAAGCAGACTTTAAGGCGTCTGATAAACATGCAGCTGCGTCATCAGTTTTATCCCGAGATTGTTGTGCTTTTTTTAAAGAATTTTCTGTGGCTGACATATCAAGCCAGTTAAACAAGACTACTGTATCACCTGGTGCCACAGATTTAATGTTCTGTGCCATTTGAATGTATCTGTTATAACTGTCTATATTGTCATCCTTGTTTGTTACTGGGTCGTTAGCATCCCAAATTTTTCCTCCGTTTTCAGAAAAAGTTTTTAAACCGGGGCCCCATCCGTGTACCAACACGTGGATATTACCAGAAGAAAGCTCGCCAGAAGTTACTGGCACCCAATTCGCGCCGTCCCATTTTGCAAGCCGCTCAATGGAAGTATAGCACTTGGGTAAAACTTTAAAATCTTGGCAATTTCCAGTAGGCATTAGCAAAAAGGCGTGTTCTTTGCCTTCTGCATTTTTACCGGTACCAACAATGTGTCCTAGATTGTTAATTGCCGTTGCCTTGTTTAGCGTCCATCCGGAATACGGACTAATCAAGTTATTTAAATCCTGAATGCCGCTGTTTTCCTGCCACAAAAATGCATGCTCTTGCCCTGCGGCGGTATACGAATGTCCTACCACCTGGCTATTATTGTTGATGGCAGCAGCGTAGCTAGGCGCGTTAGAACTAATCGCTCCTAGATCTTTCATACCGCTGCTGTTCTGCCAAATAAAAGCGCGATCCTTCCCGCTGCTATTTGCAGAATGTCCTACAACGTTGCCGTTATTGTTGACAGCATAAGCTTGGCTGCCGCTGCCTGCAAGAGTACCAAGGCTTTGCATTTGGCTTCCGCTACGTAAAAATGCCTGATTATTTTCATAACTAGTGCCTACAACTTGCCCGTTGTTATTAACGCCCGTAGCAACGCCAGAGCCGATAACAACAGACGACATGTTTTCTTCTGTTACAGCGCCACTGCCACTGTACGAATAGGCATAGCCATGAATGCTGCCAAAATTCCCTTCTCCCACAACTTGACCGCAGTCATTAACTCCGTAAGCGGTGCTAAAAACTGAGGGCATGTAGCTGGAGGGATCTTGCATGGCGCCGTCATAAATAAAAGCATGTGGAATTCCAATGCCATTATCGGCACAACCAACAATCTTACCAGTATTATTAATACCGTAGGCATAGCTTGATACTCCGCCAAGGGTGCCAAGATCTTGCATCGCACCGTTTTGCCAAAGAAAAGCGTGATTGTACCCATCGCAACTGCTGTATCCAACAACTTGTCCGCTGTTGTTGATGCTGGTAGCGTAACTGGTTTCTCCGTTTAACGCACCCAAATCAGTAACAGCGTAACACAAAGCAGAAAAGCAAGGGCTTGGGAAAAGAGCAGTAAAACTTACTGCAACAAAAACCACAAGCAACTGAGCGTAAAACGTTTTCATCTCAAAACTCCTCAAAAAGGGTTGTAAATGTGCGCAAAGATATCTCCAAGCTAGCAGTATCTTTATATTTAGTAATTACCACATTCACCTCTCAAAATCAATACAAAAATGCTTGTTTTGGCTTGAAAAAAAGTGGATTTTGTGGTTTAATTTATGAATGGAAAAAGTTAAATTTATTAACAAATTAGACTTTTCCGCCCAAGGCGGACCAGCCTCTGGCTGGGACCAACTCCCAAAAACTAGCGGGGTGTACTTTTTTTACGCAGGAAAAGAGCTTATTTACATCGGCAAAGCCATAAACATCAAAAACAGGGTAAAAAACCATTTTTTACAGCCAAGCTATCGCGACAATTTGTTTATGGATAAAGTAAATAAAATTGGATTTATAAAAACCAATTCCGAAATTGAAGCTTTAATTTTAGAAGCCAACTTAATTAAAAAACACCAGCCAAAGTTTAATGTTGTCTGGAGAGACGACAAAAACTATTTTTATGTTGCTATCACAAAAGATGTCCGTCCTATAGTTTATATCACCCATCAAAAAATAGCGGCAGCAGAATATATAGGCCCGTTTGTGGATGGGCAATCGCTTAAAAAAATCTTAAAATATTTACGCCGGCCGTTTCCTTTTTATACTCAAAAAAACCATCCCAAAAACAAATGTACATGGTGCCATTTAGATTTATGTCCGGGACCCAATCCTGACTTGAAAGACTATAAAAAAAATATTAAAAAACTAATCCTGATTTTGCAGGGGAAAAAGTCTGCTGTTTTAAATTCTCTTAAGAAAGAGATGAAAATTTTGGCTAAGAATAAAAAATTTGAGGAAGCTGGAAAAGTCAGAGATAAAATTTTTGCTTTGCAAAAAATAATCGAGCATAGCAATGTTTTAGAAAAGAAAAACGAATCTCCTGACAAATGGGAGACTACTCAAAAAATCTTACAAGGCATCACAAACCAAGACAAAAAAATATCACGCATAGAATGCTATGATGTTTCTAATATCCAAGGCCAACAGGCAACTGGGTCTATGGTTGTTTTTATAGATGGTTTGCCAGCAAAAAGCCAATACAAAAAATTTAAAATCAAAACCTTATCAACTCCTAATGATATTGCAATGCTAAAAGAGGTTTTTGAAAGGAGATTTTTTCACGCAGAATGGGAATATCCGCAGGTAATTTTAATAGACGGTGGAATCGCCCAGTTAAATGTGGCAATTTCTGTCATTGCGAAGAGTAGAGCGACGAAGCAATCCAGAGTAAGTGCAAATACTCCTAGATTGCCACGCTCGCCTGCGGGCTCACTCGCAATGACGGTGATGTCTATTGCCAAAGGCAGACAAGAATTATTTGTTGAAAATCGTAAAGAGCCAATTCCGTTAAAAAATCTGCCTCAGGAGATTTATAACTTGGTAAAAAACCTCGACGACGAAGCCCACCGCTTTGCCATCACTTACCACAAGAAACTCCGCAAACAAAACCTCCTAAACTAAAGATTGTGGGGTGTCAGGAACCGCACAATTTATGGTAATAAAAGAGCCCTCCGATGAAATTAATCAACGAAGGGCCTAGCTAGCCTTCGCGTAAAGCTTCGGCATAGCACAGGAGGAACGCCTGGCCGGGCGTTCATTTTTTGTCAGTGGATTCGTAGTGTGGTTTTGGACCACCCTCTATCTCTACGCATTGGAGTAATTCTGTTTGGTCGTCGATTTTTACGACGACTAAACATTTTCTGTCTTCCTTGGGCCATACTTTGACCCGAAGATTATCAAGAATTTCCCTCGGCGACATTGCCGACTGTTTGGATTGTTGCTTCGTTTCTGCGAGCTGTTGTTGCACCTGCTCGAACCTATCTAGGGGGTATTTTTGACCCCAATAAAACCCAATAGAACCAGCTAACATAGCGCAAATAATGACTGTAAAAATAACAATCAAAGAAAAGTCAAACGTTTCCTCAGCCCTTTCAATTATTTCCTTTTTTTCTTCCATGGCAAAACTCCTATCTTGAAAATGTGTGGGTTTGATTTTCTGCCATAGAAAACCAAACCAATTTGAAAATGTTCAACTACTTACTATATATTAATTATAGCATTTTTGTTTATATATGTCAAGCATTTTACAATAACCGGGCGTATTGTATTTTCTTTAAAAATATGCTACTATACATTTGATGAAGAAACTTCTCTCTCAAATTGCAGCTGCCTCTTTGGGGCTTTGGCTGGCAACAATGTTTGTTAGCGGGGTTGTGGTAACAGTTTACTCAAACTCCAGCTTTTTTGGGATTTCTTTAACAGCCCAGTGGCAAATGTTTTTAGTTTTAGGAATTATATTGGGACTTCTTAATTATTTTATAGCGCCAATATTAAAAGCTATTGCATTGCCATTAGAAATTGTAACTCTTGGACTTTTCAGTTTTGTAATAAATGGAGGACTAATCTGGTTTTTAGACTTAATATTTGACGAAATATCTATACCTTGGATGTGGCCATTAATATATACAACATTGATTATCTGGGGATTAAATCTAATATTTATAAAAATTTTAAAAAAGAACGAAGATTAATAAAAAATAATCAGTATGAATCAAATTTTATTTTATTCGCAAATCGTAACATCAATAGCCTTAATTGTTCTCATTGTTTTACAACAAAGAGGAACTGCTCTAGGAGCTGGATTTGGCGGAGGAAGCGAAGCTTATTCCACAAGGCGCGGAGCTCAGAAAAAAATCTACTATTTAACAATAGGTATTGCAACTCTTTTTTTGGTTTTAGGCGTATTAAATATTGTAATACAATAGTTTCCTAATTTCTAATTCTTAAGTTCTAATTTCTATTAAATTTCCAGTTATCAATTTCTAAACGTATTTGAAAATTATTTCATTGAAAATTTAATGAAAATTGAAAATTGATAATTGAAAATTAACGCAATAATGAAGTTTCCTAAATTTTCTCAGTGGAAACAAATTTTTAAAGTACTAAAAGGCCCGGAAAAAACAATTTTTACAATACTTGTTGCTTTGTTTTTGGTTTCCGGATTATATCTTGCAATTGACCTATATCTAAACACTACAAAAGTAATTGCAACCTATGGGGGAAGTTACACAGAAGGGGTGGTAGGACAGCCAAGGTTTATAAATCCGATTTATGGAGAAACAAACGACGTTGATAGGACATTAATTGATTTAATTTATTCGGGATTAATGACCTATGACAAAGACGGAAATTTAACAAATGACCTGGTTGAAAGCTATCAAATTTCAGACAACGGCGAGATTTACACTTTTCAGTTGAAAGATAATTTGTTTTGGCAAGATGGAGTTGCTTTAACCGCAGACGATGTTATTTACACAATAGAAACAATACAAAATTCAGACTATAAAAGCCCTTTAAGAGCAAACTGGCTAGACGTTGAGGCAAAAAAATTATCAGACAATTCTTTTACATTAACCTTACAGTCATCATATAATTCTTTTTTAGAAAACTGCACTGTTAAAATTATTCCCCAGCATATTTGGAAAAATATTTTGCCGGAAAACTTTGCACTTTCATCGTATAATTTACAGCCCTTGGGATCTGGTCCTTATGCAATTTCGGATTTAAATCAAACAAATACCGGATTTATAGAAAATATTGCATTAAAAACCAATCCCAAATATTACGGAAAAAATCCATATATCTCAAAAATTTATTTTAAATTCTTTGAAAACAAAACAGATCTTATAAAAGCAGCCAACAAAAAAACTATTAACGGTTTTTCATTGGCTTCGTTAGACGATGACCAAATTCTTGCAGAAAAAGAAATAAAGCAAAGCTGGTTTAATGATGAAAGATTTGGCGTTTATTCTTTTACTTTGCCAAGATATTTTGCCGTATTTTTTAACACAAAAGAAGGCAGCGTGTTTTCTGACACAAATGTAACGCAAGCCTTAAGTTATGCCGTAAATAAACAAGAACTTGTGAGCAATATAAGTTCTGCCGCAAAAAGCAATTTTTCTATTGTTGATTCGCCGATTCTCTCAAGTTATTATGGATACGCAGAGCCAACAATTGCTTATGAATACAACACAAAAACAGCAAATGCGCTTTTGGATAAATCGGGATACAAGGACAATGGATCAGGACAAAGGTTAAAAACAACAACCAAAACAGCTGCCTTCCAATTTAAAAATTATTTATCATCTAAATCCAAAGGAACAGAGGTAACAGAATTACAGGGATGTTTATCAAGATTAGACGAAAGCTTTAAAACTCTCTTAAAGGGCGAAACAAATGGCACATATGGAACGGGAACCGAAAACGCAGTTACGGCTTTTCAACAAAAATATATTTCTGATTTGCCTGCAACAGGAGAAGTTGGAGCGGCAACAAGAAAAAAACTCAATGAATTGTGCTTGGGATCGCAAAACAATTCCCAATTTTTTACATTTACAATCACAACAATCAACCAGCCTCAGTTGGTCAAAGTTGCCGAACTTTTACAAGGATATTGGAAAAATGTTGGCGTTACAGTTGAAATAAAAGCTGTTGAACTTTCGGAATTAAAAGACTTAATAAAAAACAGAGATTATGATGCTTTGCTTTACGGCCAGGCATTGGGATCTGAACCGGATTTATATCCATTTTGGCATTCTTCACAAATCTCAGACCCTGGATTAAATTTATCAAAATATCAAAATAAAGACGCTGATCAATTATTAAAAGACGCCAGAGAGGCATTAGACAAATCTGTTAAGGCTCAAAAATATGAAAAGCTTCAAGACAAAATACTCCTTGAAGCTCCGGCATTATTTTTGTATAACCCGGATTATGTTTATTGGGCATCAAATAAAATAAAAGGAATTGATACTACAAAAATAGTTGACCCAGCAAAACGGTTTTCAAATATAGAAAACTGGTACATAAATACTAAGAGAGTTTTTAAATAATGTACCAGTTTTAAAGAGGGGGTCGGGGAGATATTTATCTCCCCGTGTAGGAAATTATTCAAAACCGAGGGTTTTGAAGGAGTGAGCCGGTAGCCCGCAGGCGCGCCGAGCGAAGCGAGGCGAAGAGGCGAGCGACGAACTGGTACATAAATACTAAAAGAGTACTAAAATAAAATTTACAATTTCAAAATTACAAATCCTAAATAAATATCAATTACCAAAATCCAAAACACGTTTTTGAATTTTGAAATTTGGAATTTTTAATTTATTTGGAGCTTGGTGCTTTGAATTTGAAATTTAAAATTATGGAATTTGATTTAACAAAATTTACTCCAAAAATACGCAGATTAAATGATATGCGCGAAGTTTTGTGCGATAGAGATTTTGCAAAAAATGCTCCAGACATTGAACTATATTATATGTACGGAGACTTAGTAGAAGATGGAGATTTAAAATACAGCATCACGGTTGTGCCTCAAAATCTTCTGGGCAATGAATTTACAAAAACAAAAGGACATATCCACATTGGAGAATACAAAGAAACATATACTGTTTTAGAAGGCGAAGCGATTTATTTGATGCAGAAAGGAGACGAAAACGAAATTAGCGATGTATATGCAGTGATGGCAAAAAAGGGCGAATCTATAATAATTCCATCAGGATACGGACATGTAACCATTAATGCGGCAAAAGAAACTTTAAAAACCGGCGACTGGAGAAACATCGCCTGCAAGCAGGATTATTCTTTGTTTGAAAAACTGCAGGGCGCTTGTTATTACTACACAACAAACGGATGGATCAAAAATGAAAACTACAAAAATGTTCCAGAGCTGAGATTTGAAGAGGCTTTAAAATCTCTGCCAAATTTAGATTTTCTCAGATAGAGTAGTGATACTCTGGTCGCGGTGGTGAAACTGGCAAACACATACGTCTCAGAAGCGTATGCCGAAAGGCTTGTGGGTTCAACTCCCACCCGCGGCACAAAAAAATTTTCAATTATCAATTCTCAATTCTCAATCAATAACCAATTTTAAAATTTTCAAACGAAACCCTCTCTATTCATTTGAAAATTATTTCATTGAAAATTCAATGAAAATTGAAAATTAGAAATTGAAAATTAGTTAAATACTTATGATAAATAAAAATCAAAGAGTTCCCTCTGAGAACTCTCAAAATGCGCTTATAGTGCCTAAAAAACACCATGCGGCAATCAGAAACGAACACTCCACAAGCGGAGGAGCAAACAATTTAAAAATAATTCCTCTTGGAGGATGCGAAGAAGTCGGCAGAAACATGACTTGTTTTGAATATGGAAACGATATTGTCCTATTAGATATGGGATTGCAGTTTCCGGAAGAAGACATGCCAGGAATTGATTATGTAATTCCAAATGTTGAATATTTAAAAGGCAAAGAGAAAAAAATCCGCGGAGTTATTTTTTCACACGGGCACTTAGACCACATTGGAGCTGCCCCAATTTTGCTTAAAAAATTAGGAAATCCGCAAATCATCGGCAGGCCTTTAACCTTAGAAATGGTAAAGCACAGAGTTGAAGATTTATACAAAGGTGAAGTTAAAAAACTAAAAACTACCTATATAAACGACTTAAAACAAGAGTTTCACCTTGGTGCTTTTACTTTAAAACTTTTTCAAGTTGACCACTCGGTTATGGATGCGGTTGGAGTAATTTTAGAAACTCCAGTGGCCACTATAATTCATCCCGGTGATTGGACAATTGAAAAAAGCGCTGTAGACAGAAAAGTTATAGATTATTCTCACTTGGGAGAAATAAAAAGACCGACAATTTTAATGTTGGAAGCTTTGGGCTCAACAAATTCCGAAGAACCGGTTACCCAGGAAGAGATGTTAAAAAATCTGTATAAATTAATAAGCCAGGCTCCGGGCAGAACAATTATTGCCACTTTTTCTTCACAAATTGAAAGAATAAGGCAAATTTTGGAATTTGCCGCATCAACCAACAGAAAAGTTGCGCTTGATGGTTTTTCAATGAAGTTAAACATAGAACTTGCAACAAAATTGGGATATATAAAAATTCCTAAGGGAGTCATAATCACAACTGACAAAGCCCACACATATCCTGACAACAAAGTTATTATTATTTGCACAGGAGCTCAGGGAGAAGAAATGGCAGCCTTATCAAGAATTGTTGCAGGAAACCACAAACACATTAAAATTAAAAAGGAAGACACTGTTATTTTCTCTTCATCTGTTATTCCGGGAAACGAAAGAACAGTTCAAAGAGTAAAAGATAATTTATACCGCCAATCTGACAATGTTTACCACTCAGAAATAATTGATGTGCACGTTTCGGGACACAGCAACATAAATGGAATAAGGCAAATGATAAGAGACATAAAGCCAACATATTTTATTCCTGTTTATGGAAACCATTATTTCTTAAAAGAAGCTGCAAAGCTTGCCTGGCAAATGGGTTTTCCAAAAGAAAGAATTTTTGTGCCAGATAACGGCTCTATCATAAAATTTACAAATCAAGGCGGAGAAATGTTAAAGGAAAAAGTGCCATCAAACTATGTTTTTGTTGACGGACTTGGAGTTGGAGATGTTGGCGAAATTGTTTTAAGAGACAGACAAGCTTTGGCCCAGGACGGAATGTTTGTTATTGTAGCCATTATAGACAGCAAAACCGGCAGAGTGAAAGGCAGTCCTGATATTATTTCGCGCGGATTTGTATATTTAAGAGAATCAAAGGATCTTTTAGCTCAAACCCGCAGAAAAGTAATTGAAATTGTGGACAAGTCAGCCGTAAACGGGGGAGCTGTAAACTGGACTTATGTTAAAGACGAAATCCGCAACAAGGTAGGGGACTTTTTACACAGCAAAACTTCCCGCCGCCCAATGATTCTGCCAGTCGTCATCGAAGTCTAACCCTATAAACCCAAAAAGCGGAGTCCGGGACTCCGCTTTTTTATTCTAAAAGAATATTTTGGACTCTAATCATTTCTTCTTTATATTTAACCCAATCTTCGATTGCTTCTCTGCATCCAACTACTCCGTTTAATATCTCTGATAAAAAATCTCTCTCCGTAACTGATGGAAAATTCTTTTCACCAATATAGTCGCTATAACTCGACCATTTATAATCTTCTAAAAAACTTATAACCTCATCTAAATTTCTGATTCCTTTTTCTTTCCAGCCCGGCTCAATTAAAGATATAGGATTTACGTGTATATAATTAAAAATTACCCTTAATTGATTGTCATCTTTAATGGGAACAGATCTAAATCTATTTTGAAAAACGTAACCCTTACGTTCATATTTTCTATTAAAATAACCTGCGTAACCAGAACCAATTTTATTCATAAATTTAACTATTCCTCCGTCTCTTTTCTGTTTTAGCAATAAGTGAACATGATTTGGCATAAAACAAAAACATAAAACATCCACCAGCTTGTCTCTTTCATCAATAGCGGAGTCCGGGACTCCGCCAACTTTTTTCTTCCTGTTTTTTATTTGTTCTCTTCTTTTTCTAATTTCTATACGGTTTGCATTATTAAATTCGTAAATTGAAAAAATTCCGCGATAATAATCGTTTATATCTTTAAAAATCAATTTATCATCTAATCCCCTTAAAATAATGTGATAAATTTCGTCGTTGGCAAATTGTTCTTTTCTATACGGCATATTTTTATTATAACAAGAAAAAAATAAAAAGCGGAGTCCGGGACTCCGCTAACTTACAAAAAAAGAAGCCTATTGGGATTTCTTCACTTTTGTGAAAATTTCTCAATCGGCTTTTGCCTTTTTATTTCGAGATTTTTCTAGTTACGAAATATTCGTAATGGGAAAATTGGTGTCCCTGTCCATGAACGCGGTTGAACCACTCGCTGGCTATTTCCCAAGCATCCTCATCGCTTTCGGCCTCAATCTTTTTGGCATATTGGCGATGGCTTTCTGATTTTTCAAGAGAAATAGCGATAACCCAGTATTCTTTCATAGAGTCTCCTTTGTTTATTTGGTGTACTATATTATTTATATACTTTTTATTAACTATTGTCAAGGCTTTTCGCTTCCCTATAATAGTGCTAAAATTAAGCAATTAAATTTGGATGTTTTTAAATTTAATCATTAAAAATTAATTGAAAATTAGAAATTAAAAATTGAAAATTATAAAAATATGGCACGCATATTTTCTGGCATACAGCCAACGGGTCCAATTCATATTGGAAATTATTTAGGGGCTTTAAAGCAATGGATTGAATTGCAAGACAAAAACGAATGCGTTTTTTCTATTGTTGATTGGCATTCGCTTACTGTACCCTACGACCCAGCCGAGCTTCAAAAATCAATCAGAGAAAAATTGATTGCTTATGTTGCAGCTGGAGTTGATCCCGACAAATCAATTATTTTTGTACAGTCTCAAGTTAAAGAACACGCAGAACTTTGCTGGCTTTTAAATACAATTTGCCCAGTGGGGGAGTTGCAATTGATGACGCAGTATAAAGACAAATCAAAAAAGTACAAAGACAATGTTAATGCCGGACTTTTAGATTATCCGGTTTTAATGGCTGCCGATATTTTGCTTTACAAAACAGTGGCGGTTCCGGTTGGCAAAGACCAAGAGCAACATGTTGAATTAACTCGCTCGCTTGCCAAAAAATTCAACAAAAGATTTGGCGAAACCTTTCCAGAACCAGAAGCAATAATGCCAACTTCAGGAGCCAAAATAATGTCACTTACAGACCCAAAAAAGAAAATGTCAAAATCTGATGACCCAAAAAGCTATATTTCGCTTTTTGACGAGCCAGAAGTTATCAGAAAAAAAATAATGTTGGCTGAAACAGATTCTGGTAAAGATATAATTTACAACATTACCAAAAAGCCCGGCATTTCAAATCTTTTAACAATTTACAGCTTATTATCTGGAAAAACAACCAAAGATTTAGAAAAAGAATTTAAAGGAAAAGGATATGGCGACTTTAAAAAGTCTTTGGCGGAAACTGTTATAAATTATTTAGAGCCATTCCGAAGAAAACAAAAAGAGCTTCAAACAAGAGAAGTTTATGTGCAGGAAATTTTAAAAAACGGAAAATCTAGAGCAGAAACAATCGCTAAAGCCACAATGCAAGAAGTCCGAGAAAAAATGGGGCTTTCCTAAAATTTTCAATTTTTAAACAATAAAAAACAGCCTGAGTGAAAACTCGGCTATTTTTTTATTTATTTACTTAGATATAAACTTTGTTAACTCTTTTTGCTTTTTCTGCAAAATTTCGTCTGTGTCAGCCTCAACAGTAAGCCTTAATATCGGCTCTGTGTTTGAGGATCTAATGTTAAACCACCAGTCTTCATATTCCACAGTAATTCCATCCAAAAAATCTTGCTTTCCATCCGAATATTTTTCTTTCACTTTTTCTATAATTGCGTCTTTATCCTCGCCCTTAATTTTAAATTCAGAGTCAATTCTTACATATGGAGCCAATTCTTTTGCAATTTCAGAAACTTTTTTCTGATCCATAGAAAGTATTTTTAACAAGCTTAGAAAAGCAATCATACCCGAATCACAGTAAAAATTATCTTTAAAACAATAATGCCCGGATAATTCGCCCCCCATTATGCCATTATGCTCTTTTAGGCCTTCCTGAATATAGATAAAACCTACTTTTGTCCTGATTGGCACGCCTCCCCATTTTTTAACAAATTCTGGAATAGCTCTTGAACAAGTTACATGGCGGACAATTCCCATGCCAGGATTTTTTTCTAAAAAATATTTTGCCAGCAATAATATTGTTGCATCGGATTTTACCAATAATCCATTTTCATCTACCAAAAAAATTCTGTCTGCGTCGCCATCAAAAATAAACCCCATATCCGCCTTTTCCCGTCTAATTGCCTCTCCAATTTGGTCTGCGGATCCTTCGGCTACGGGGTTGGGACCGTGATTTGGAAAGTTTCCATCTGGCTCAAAATTTAAAGGAATAATTTCAACCGGCAATTTATCCTGAATTTTTGAAATAGCGCTACCTGCCACTCCGTTTGAAGCGTCCACAACAATTTTCATTGGCATAATTTCGCTCAAGTCAACAAAAGACAAAACATGGTTTAAATAGTCATGCCAAACATCTTTTTTTTCAATTTCCAATTCTTCGGCTTTTTTAAACTCAACTTCCTTAACAGATGGAAGCAACTCCTTGCCACTCATAATTTTAATATTGCCCCCGTCTTTTTTTACCATTTTGAATCCATTGTATTCTTTTGGATTGTGGCTGGCTGTTATCATTATTCCTGCAGGAAAATCATAAGTTGCTACTGCAAAATAAAGGCATTCTGTGGACACTTGTCCAATATTATACAATTCACCACCCTCTGAATAAACTCCTCTTGCAAGGGCGTTTAATAGCCCTAGGCACGAAATACGGGCATCATATCCGACTGCTATCTTTTTAAAGCCTGTGTGCCTGACAAAAGCTGCCCCAATATTAAAAGCAGCCTCTTCGTTTAATTCGGAGGGATAAATTCCTCTTATATCGTAAGATTTAAAAATAGATTTATTGATTTCCATATAAGTCATTATATATAAATCAAAATTAAAAATCCAGTGAATAGTCCGTCAGCGAGGAGCGTAGCGACGTAGTAATCTAGCAATGTATAGATTGCCACGTCGCCTGTGGGCTCCTCGCAATGACGAAAGCGAAATAACCCTTGATTTTTTGGGCTATTTCTGATATAGTTTAGATAATATAAATAATCTAAATATGATTTTCCACGCACTTGTTTACAGGTGTCTTGGTGGCAAATAAGACCATCAGGATTTCATATTTACAAATAAATGAAAGCATACGAACTTACGTATATTCTCACTCCTGAAATTACTTCAGAAGAAGCAGAAGCTTTTGCAAAAGAAATTGAATCTTTTGTACAAAGTAAAGAAGGGATTATAGTAAAGCAATCAAATCCTGTTGCTAAAACATTGTCCTATCAAATCAAAAAACACGCATCAGGTTTTATTGGATCAATTGAATTTCAATTAGAACCAGAAGCATTGCTTGAATTAAAGCAAAAAATGGACAAAGACGGCAAAGTTAACCGCCACATGATTGTAATTAAATATCCAGCAAGAAAAGAAAAAGTAAGAAGGTCAAGAAATAAAACTGAAGATGGAGCAGTTGCAGAAAAAG
>Ga0265297_10002864_pt1 | contig 33239 bp, 23 predicted proteins | sample Munlanlwell13791_FD_192502 | JGI IMG/M metagenome (GOLD analysis project Ga0265297, IMG submission 192502) | Leachate microbial communities from a municipal landfill in Southern Ontario, Canada - Leachate well 137-91 | ecosystem: Engineered > Solid waste > Landfill > Unclassified | place...
TCGCCCCATAGCCTTCAAGAGGAATAACGTTAAATTTATCATAAAAAGCATCGGCAATACTCTTCTTAAGCTTTTCGGCGCCCGTAACAACGAATCTTAACCTACTAAATTGCTCTTTAGTACATTTACGCGTATATGCAGACATAAAGGTTGGCGTACCGATTAATATAGTTGCTTTATATTTTTCGGCTAGCTTTCCGATGGTTACAGCATCTAATGGATTCGTATGATACACAACTCCGATGCCCGATCCTGCAGGGAAGCAAAGAGTGCCGGTAAAACCCAAAGAGTGGAAAAATGGTAGAACACCTAATATAACATCGCTTTTATTCGCATTCAGTATTTGATATAACCCTTGAATATTAGAGGTCACATTCTCATGGCTAAGCATAACGCCTTTTGGTTTACCCGTACTACCGCTAGAAAATATTACAGTCGCAAGGTCGTTTACGTCTTTCCTATCGCCTCTTACATATAACCTCTTAATGAGAAAAGACGGCAACAGCAAGCTCGCACTCAATGCCTTGATCTTCTCGTACTCACTAATGTTTTTTGCCACATCTTCTAAAAATACCATCTTGTCGTTCTCTACAAACTGTATCTTCTCTAAAAACTTACGAGATGTAATAATCTTGTTCATTTCGCATAAATTAATCGCGTAGTCGACACTTTCTTTCGATGCCGTAAAATTGAGATTGACCGGTATTTTCCCGGCAAAAAATACTGCTCCATTTGCGATCGCTGCAGCGCATGAAGACGGGAGAAGAATTCCTACCTTTTCTTTAAGCCTATCCGAATCGCTAGATTTTGGGAATAGTTTCCCCGACATCGCGATTATTGCCGACAGAAACTTAGCGTAAGTAAGCTCGATACCCATTGAATCTGCCATGCAGAATCTAAAAGGATGTCTTTTTACCTCGTCAACCAACGCAACATGCATCTTTTTATGATCAATCTCTCTTAACTTGAAAGCATCCGCCGCCAACTCTTGCACTGCCTCTCTCACTTCATAGGCTTTCGAATAGGCCGGCATTGGCTTCCCAACGGATATCGTTATGGGATATGGGAGTATCTTGGGCCACTTGAAGAAATATTTGCCGCTCTCAAAACTAAAGATGCTACCCCATATGCGATCTATATTCATTGGAATGATCGGAGCGCTTAAATCTTTCATTATATATTCAAATCCTTTGTTAAAAGGAAGCATATTGCCAGTGCGAGTTAAGCCACCTTCTGCGAATATGCATACTACATGGCCATCTCTTACGGCATCCTTAGCTTCTTGAAAAGAATTCAATAACATTTTCGGCTTATCCGAATATGAAATAGGGATAGCTTTGGTAATCTTACAAAATAGGTTAATAACCGGTGCATTATATATCGGTCTGTGCACCATAAATCTTATTGGTCTTTGCACTGAAGCTAGAACTAATATAGGATCGGCGTATGAAATATGATTACATACTATTAGCGCACCGCCCTCTTTTGGAATATTGTCAATCCCAACCCTCTTTACCTTATATATAGTGTGCACCATTACCCAATTCGCCAGGCGCACAAAGGCTTCGGGCAAGATCCTGAAAACGATCGCCGAGACCAACAAGGTCAAAATACCCATAAAAACAAAAACTGCTGCAGCGCTTAGTTTCAAATAACCGCTTAGTGCGTAAAGAACAAATGATGATGCCATTAGCGCAGAAAAACTAAGCAGGTTGACTGTCGCTAATATTGTTCCTCTTTTTTCTTGGGGACTTTTCTGCTGAACAAGCGCATTTAGAGGAACAATATAAAACCCGGTGGTAACACCAAGGAGAAGAAGGGTTAGCAATGTGTGTATTATAGACGTATGTGTAAAACCTAGGATAATCGAAGACGCGCTTAGGCCAAGACAGCCAACCGGCACTAGACCAACCTCGACTTTATGCTCCGATAATTTGCCAGCCAATACGCTTCCAATGCCTAGCCCTATAGCCACTACACCCAAGATAATTCCCGTATAGGTTTCGTTCAGCTTCATGATATTCTGGGAATACACTAAAATATTCAGCTGAAACACTCCTCCAAAAAAGCTAAAATACACAAGCCCTATCATCGAGAAGAATATGGCTCTGTTTATTCTCGTACTTTTTATGTTTTGTATAGCCTCTTTTACGAAATTCCACTCAAATTTTCTGTTCGCCCTGTGACTACTACCTCTACTTATAAAGAGGCTAGTTACTATTCCTATCAATGATACCGTCATGAAAAGAATGGAAGCGGTATGCAAATTTGACCTGAAAGCATTAAAGAGATAGCCTCCGCAGGCCCCTCCGCATATAATCGCTATATATGTCCACATCTGAATAATGCCGTTACCCTCAGATAGATCCTCATCGCCCAGGATTTCAGGCATGATTCCAAATTTTGCCGGACTTAAAAAAGTGCTCTGCACTCCCATAAGAAAGAGAACTGCGTAGATAAATATAATATTTCCGTTTAGCAGGGCCAAGAAACCTAGGCCCATTACAAATATTTCTATAATCTTCGCGGATACGATTATCTTCTTCTTATCAAATCTATCGGCTACATATCCAGAAACTGTCGAAAATAGGATAAATGGCAGTATAAACACTACGGAGGCCAAAGACAAAAGCTTAACACCCTGTCCGCTTGCAGCAGCATAACTTATTGCTATTAAGGAAACGAGAAGCTTAAAAGCATTATCATTAAATGCGTCCAAGAACTGCGTTGCAACCAGTGCTTTAAACCCCACCTTATTATTCCCCTGGGTCAACTTTTTCATTTTTATATATCCTTCTTAATAAATTTTTCGAGAAGCTTATTAAGATGCGTCTTATCGCTCTTATTAAATTGTGATTCTATAAGCTTATCGACCTTTTCCTTATAGTGCGGCCAGATCGCATCGAGAAGATCAGATCCTTTTTTCGTAATTTTTATGAGCCTGACTCTCCTATCACCATCTTGATGTGCCCTTTCTACGTATTCGTCCTTCTCAAGCTTATCTATCATGCGCGTCATATTAGAGGTAGTGACCAGTAGGAGTTTTGATAGCTCCTGCTGAGGGATGCCTTGGTTTTTACCTACATGTTTGACCATAAGAAGGATATTAAACTTGGCGGCGCTGAGATTATAGGCCTCGAGAAAATTGTTGATATAACTATCGATTAGTGTATAAGCACGCGCTATGTTATACATAACCTCTTCGTTTATTCTGTCTTTACTCTCCCTAATCCCCAGCTCATGAAATATATTCATTTTGGTTCCTTTCAAATCTACAATTAGTTTACCATTCAACTATTGATTTGTCAAGTATTATTTTAAAAAAATTCACTTCAGGTTCTCTATGGCCTCTTCTTCCGAAGAATACTCATTAAATAGTGGATGGGTTTTGGAGATTGCTAATAAACTATTTACCTTTGGCGAGACGTTTACGAGGCCTATCTTATCCCCTGCCTGGTGAGACTTCATATACTTCAAAAGGTCTACCAGCGCGGCTACTCCGCTAGTATCAGTTTCCGGGACTTCCTTTATATCAAACAGGATATTCTTGATCGCCTTACCTTTGGTCTTTAAGGCAAAATCGTCTTGGATAGACTTAAGATTATGGTATGTGACGCCTCCTATTAATCTTATAATGGTGACGCCTTTATAGAAATCTATCCCTTTTATATGGTCGGATGGTTTCTGCATATCTTGCTATATATTATAGCAAGACTAAAAGCCATCAACAATGTTAAAATGCCTTTTGATAAAAAGGCCTTAACCAATGCTTATTCTGCCCCTTGTTTCCTTATCGCTTCGAGATCTTCTGGAGTCAGTTTTTCCCCCTTTTCTATCTTATCAGCTATCAGAATAAATTGTTTTGGCGGATAAATTATTACTTCATCTTTAACATAGCCAAAAATAAGACTATTTTTGATACCTTTTATATATTTTTCAGCCTCTGGAATTTTGAGCGGTTTTTCAAATCCACCTTGTATGTTTGCAGCAGTGAAATACACCCTTACATCGCAATCATCTTTAGTCCTGTAAGCAAGGTAGATGTCCGCGGTAGGTTTATTAGAAAATATGGGCCCGAAATATTTATCTGCTGGTACCTTAAATCCAGCATACTGACCGATCTCTTCATCACCCGACAGTGACTCTCCATCTGCATATGACCATATTTTATCTAGATGCAAACTTGCCTCAAATTTGGCTCTCAGGTCTACATTGGTCTTTTTTCTCACAACAACATGCATTACCATCGGTGTATAAAAATAGTTATGCTGAACGTACTTTAACTGAGCATAATAGTATTCTGACGGTGCCTTAAATTTAACACCGGGGGTTGCGCTCATCAACTTAGATACAAATCTGTTAACACTATCTTCAATTGTGGAGAGCGAGATTTTCACCACATCGTCAGTGCCTGAAATAGCTATATCTATCTGATTTAAAGTATTATAAAAAAGAGTATATCGTATGTCAGTATAATTTTGCCCCTCATCAGAATAAGCACCTACTACTTTAAGAATGGTACATCCACTATAATTATCAACGGTGGAAACAGCCTTCCCCGCTATGCTATGCGCATATAAACCCTTATATTTATACCCATGTGCAAAAAAATCCTCATGCAATTTCTTTTTATTATTAATAAGTTCGTCATAATTACTCTTGAGTCCATAATTTTTCTCTGGAAATATACGAGATTTAGTTAAATACACGACTACATTTGTTTTTGGATCACGCCAACCGGCTCTTGGCCATGATGATGGTACGCCAGCGATGTTGCTTATCTCGGAACTTGTTATTTCTTTTATGCTAAGCACCTGAAATGAGGCAGGTAACTCAAAATATTTTAACTCTTCGAGATTAATCTCTCTGGCAAACAAAAAGGACTGAGAGCCCACTAATGACAATATGAAAAAGGTAAGAGTAATGCTACGCATTGTTAGCATACGGATTAAACTAAGCTTACACAAATATGCCATAGCGCACGTCCCTTTCGAGTGCTGTTTCAGGGAGTTCAATATTTCTAATTTTCTTTGCCTACTCATCGTGTAAACATAAACGATTCGAGCATTTTTTCGAAGGTTTCTTTATATTGGCCAAATTCTGAAGAGGGAGCTTCGAGTATAATAGTAATGAGGTTATTATTAAGTTTGATGTATACGGAAATCTGATGAATCTTGCCAGTATAGCTCTCGATCTTTATCGCGGGTTGGCTTGTAATCACTATGTCCGATTCAGAGATAACGTTCTTACTAGCACTTTTAACACTATCGACAATACGTATTTTTTCTTTATCCCAATCGACCGCCCTGAGAACAACTTTCGCTGTTTTACCAAGCGTAGTATCAGCTGGTTCTCGACTTAGAAAATAATTCTGATAGTAAATAAGACTCATACCAACCTTGAATTGGTCGGCAGGACTTTTAATTGGTTCCCGAGAAATAAAAAGACTCGGATTTTGCACAGAGCTACCACTCACATACCGCTCTTCCCGCACATACCAATTGCCAGGATATTGAAGCGTAAATGGAAAATCGATCATTTTTAATTGAAGCGTGACAAAATTCGAAGAACTGCTTCGAGATTCTTGGGATGCGAAGCCTTGTTTAATATAGTCTGCCTGCTCAACGGGAGAGGATATTACCTCAGCGCTTACGGTGTTCGAGATAACTAAAGCGCTAATAATAAAAAATAATATGCGAGTATTAATTGTTAAACCTTGGAACATAGATACTTTCCCCATTCTTTCGTTTAATATCTTCTAGTTTGAAATATGCTTGATCGCGTGTGTAGGCATCCGGGTCATTGTCGGCTATCTTTTGCAATAATTGAATAACCTCTCTTTTATCAGAATAATGCGAAAGCATATTGATGGCTGATACAATAGTTTTTTTATTAAAGGCCATTTTATAAATTTCCGGATACACTTCTTCATTTCGAAATGTCGCAAGACCCTCCAACGCATAAGAATGCTCGGGACTATCAGGCTTTCCTCTTCGATAAATATCAAGTAAAAAACTCAATGCCCGTGGATCCTTTATGCTACCGAGGGCAATGATTGCATTTATCCGTATCCCCGACCGTTTCGACTTCGATAATTTCACGAGAATAGGAACCGCTCTTTTTTCATCTCGCCTTGCTAATTGCTCCATGGCCATCCGTGGATATGGACTGTAGTAATCTATGCAAAATGGGTTGTCCATAGCGCGGAGCTTTCCAAGCAAATCAGATGAAGATCTCTTTGATAATTGGGCTTCAATTTGCTCAATGATTTGTGGGCTTGATCCCATCCGAAGGACAACCCAATACAGAAACGAATTTGCCAGCAATATAAAATACAAGCCACTAAGACATGCAATAACTATAATAAGAGTCCTTACAGACACTAGCTTCATTGATAATCACCTCGAAATAATTTGGTATAGACGTTTTGAAGCCCCATCTTCCCCTGAGAAACGCCATTAACAGAAAAATAATACTCATAATAATTGCCATTAGCATCCTTATTTAGAGCCCCATCAATTCCAATCATATGGTTAGCAACAGGATTCATTCCGATGCCTTGACCACTCTCTATTCTCACATACGTATATTTCCCGTTAGGATTCTGACTATAGTCATGATAACCATTATTATTGATGAGATTCATTGCATTGGTCGCTACTAACTGTGCTGGATTTGTAAAATTTTGTGCAATTTCCGTAGGACTTAAATCTATAAGATCAACGGGCCGGAATGGCAAGTCACCAGCTACATCGACTATGATTACTTTATCAGGCGTCAACCCCATTCTGTCAATCCAAGCTTCCAAATCTACTCGCGGCGCCTGAGGCGAGATAATCATTACTTTATCAGTTGTCAGCGAGGAATTAAGCAAAACACCGATACCGGCGCTATGTGTAATAGTAAAAGATCCTGAAATATAAGGAACAAGCATCTGGACGAGGCGATCCAGATTTACTCCATTATCATTTATTCCAGATAGAGATAATCCATTCATGCCTTGCAAAACAAAATTTTCATAATATGGTGCCGCACTCTTATTTGCGGCATCCCATCGCATATTTCCAAATTTTAAACCCGTAACAAGATCAAGGGCACTTAGCGGTACGCTATTATAAAACGGCGACCAATTTAATTTTTGATCTACATAAGCTGTTTTTAAAACAATTGATGAGGTCTCAATGCGTGGCGCAGGGTCAACCAAACCAAAAAATTCGATTGCTTTTTGCATTGGATCTATGTTATCGATAGTTCCAACAATCTCATTTAAGATACTGGACGATGTATTTTTTATAGCACTAATGGTATTAGGATTAGTCCAGAATTCGTATGCCTGCAGACCCATATTTTTGCCCAATTCCACAAAGCTTTCCATGAGTTTTTGCTGCCCATATATAGCAGCCTGAGAAGCTACTTCAACCTTACCGAGAAATACATCTTTGCTCGTTGTCAGTAAATCGATGGCTTTGTCAGTAACGTAACCGAATCCGTCCTTAACGCTATCGACGTTGTATATTATACTATACTTCAACGTGTTCCACCAAGTTGAGTTTACTATGTCGTCTTTAACGTCAGTGGCATAGTCAATGGTATTATCCAGAAAAGCCGATGAAATATCATACAGGCTATTTGCGATATTAAACGCACTATCTGCCGCATCCTGCAGGCTTGACCAAGCGTTTGCATCACCGCCAATAAGACTTAGTAGCGCACCCTGGGCAAATGGCAAATCTGGATTAGTTAAGGCAAGGCTGCCCATATACTTAAAGTAGGTGGCAAGATCCTTCATTTCCCCTGCCGTAGTCTTTATGTTCTGCCATGCGCTTGTTCCGAGAGATTTTAAGGTATCAAGACTAATTTCAGCACGGCCTTGAGCCAAATCATAAACAGAACTTGCGAAATTCCCAAGAGTAGTAAAATATGAGGAGACGTTATTAACACCACTCTTTATGCCGCTCCAGAATGTCTCTTTAAGAATATCGGCTTTATCACTAATAAGGCTACCGGCATCGGTAATAAAGTTATAAGCTTTATCCAGGAAGCTTATATTTTCGGCCTTGGCATTATTCATGATCCCGTCAAAGGCATAGGCGTCAGTAGTCCACATACTAAGGCCTTTAACAAGGTTAAACATAGTTGGCGATACTTCGGTTATTACGCCTTTGGCTTTTAACGCCATCTGGTTGGCAAACTCAAAGAATATATTCATCTCCTGCGTCTTGGTCTTTAAATCATCTATCTTGCCTGAATCTTCAACGGAATTGATGATATCTTCATAGGTAGATGTTTCGTCGATGCTAACAGGGCTAAATAGGTTAATTATATCAGCTGACCAATTATCGTAGTAACCGGCCAGATCACCAAATGAGCTCCAATAGGCATAGTCGCCGAATGTAGATAGATCGAGTGACCCATCAGACGCAGCATATTGTTGGGCTTTGGATATCATGTCGGTAAAGGCACTACTATAGAGATTGGAGCTCGTGTTTGTGATGTCGCTTTCCATGTCACTTATTTTATCCAGCCGTGTAGCGGTTTCTCCGGTGTCAAGAGCCGGATTAAAATATAGAGGTGACAGGAGCGTATCGGCACCTATATTAATCCCAAACTGGTCATACGGATTCTCAATCTTAACGTCATAGCCATCAAAATATGTTTTCTGCCCGGTTTGCTTATCAATAAGAACACCCCTGAACGGGTTGCCATTTACGTCTAGTGCAAGTTCACCCTTATATTGTGCAAGCTCGTATTCATTACCGCTTTGAATTGTAATAATACTTATAAGGTTGCCTTTAGCATCGTAGCTAGTTGTTCTCGTAAAGCCACCTTTAAAGGTCTCGGTAACGGTTCTACCATCCACTATGGGCTTACCATCAGCTCCCACACCATACCTCTGTTTTATAAGAACATCAACTCCATCTATCGGCTCAAACTTCTCTATTAGATTGCCCGTCTCCATATCTATATCGGCATAGTATTTCTTTTGATAACTCGTCCAGAGGCGCTTCTTCTCTTTCCCTGTTTCAGGATCAATCTTTATCTCAGCCCTACCGGTAACCATAGCGAGGATGCCACCCTCTTTGACAATGGACTCTATCGCCTGTTGATGGAATATGGCGGAGGAGTATGTTTCCAGGGCAGTTACGAGACCTTGTGCTGGATCGTCAGCATCCCTAATGATCCGTGAAAAATCCAACACCTTTGATATATAGACTGCCTGTGACCACGGATCAATCTTAAGCTTACCGGTTTGAGGGTCATACATACCAAATGTACCTAGATCCATAAGATATTCGCCTGCACGATTACCTATGTTAACAAGCGGATTCTGATGGTTCAGCAATGCTTCAAGTGTCGCTCCTATAGTGCTTGCAGCTATTGACCCCAACAGCGGACTTAAATCTAGTGACTGATAAGCCCATTCCAAGGCCACTGAAGCTATACCACTCAAAAGTCCATTCTGCACGCTACCCCAGATAACATCTGGCTTAAAGTCGTGGGTCAGACCCGCATTTATGGTGCTTCTAATGCCCACTCCTGCGAGGTAGGAGATCCGCGGATCGACGCCGAGGGCTTCGCCGGCTTTGGAGATGCCGTAATAGGCGAGCTCACCTGCTACATTAGGTACGATTTGGGTGCGGAAAGATTCACTGAACTTAACAAAATCTAGTTCACCTGTAACAGTAAGGTTGTTCAATGCTGATCCGACCAGTGCGCCGGACGCCAAAGACAAGACGTTGGTCAGGTTTGGATCGAGTCCCAGATGCCTGCCAAGCTCGCCAGCGCCCTGAACAGCGAGCGCCTGCAAACCGCCTGCAACAAATCCAAACGGCGTGAAAACATTAAAGAGGTTCGAGACACCGCCTGTCACGAACGAACCGATCAGATTCGACGCCAAAGAGTTGACGCCGAGCGCCTCAAGCCCTTTCGAAACACCTACGGACAGCGCCACGCTGACCACCGTCTTCGCGATAGATAGCCCCAGCGGACCAAGCACAAAACCGCTGGAGCCTCCTGCTGTTATGGCGCCTCCCCCTAAAAGTGTCCCGCCGAAGAAACCGCTCACACCCTTCAAAAGACTCGCGCCGACAAATTTTATCGCGCCGAACAGGAACTTTCCGACACCTATCATGACCTCGGTGATCCCCTTGATCACCATACCGATACCGCTTATTATCGGACCAAGTATCGCGGATATCGCCCCCACAACATAGCCAATGGCCGTGACGACACCGGCCGCTATAGCTGCTACCGTATTTACAAATAGGCCGATCAAAACTCCTATGAACGGCAGGCAGCTCCCCCTTATTCTCTGGGCTTCTTCCGCCGTCAATATCTTCGTGCTGTCGGACGGCGCTGCACGGCTTATGGAATAACCGGTCCATGCCGATTCAAACTCTTCGCGAGAGACCGTCCATGTATAGCCGGCCCGGCCGCGGTTATGCTCTATATAACTGATCTTGCCGTCATCGGATATATCTGTTACCACCACAAAGTGGTTATTATTAAGGTGCGCTATCGTCTTGCCGCCGGCAGTAAAGATCTCTTTGAGAGATTCAAAATCCAACTTGGCGTTATATAAAGTTAATCCATATAGTGAAGCCGTCTTGGAGAGCGCGTATACAGAAAGTTCCAGCAGGTCGCCTTCGCTTAAAGCATTTATAGTGCCTGTGAATATATCTATCAGCACCGCTTTGAGCGCAACATCCTTCAGCTCATATGTAATGCCGGAATCTTTTAGAATGGTTTCGAGCGAAACGAATGCGGATCTGCCGAAATGTATATTCTGTCTGTCCAGAAATGCGGCGATCGCGTCGACCTCATCCTGACTGAGCGCTGCTATATCCGACGCCTCGAGCCCGAGCGACGCTAAGAGCCCGGACCTCTGCGCATCATCGGCATTTAGATAGCCGGCCAGATATTCCTTAATGGCGGTCTTCAGCTGAGCAATGAACGAGCCTTGCGCGAGCCGCTCTTCGGAATTATCCGGAGAATTCGTCAGTTCATCGCGAAGCGCATTAACATCTATCTTCGAATTATAATCTATCTTATCGAGCCAATACTTCGTCTCGACATCATCGGGATCGCGGCCCAGTATCGCGCGGTAATATTCCAATATTACGGGCGTCGACTCCTCCTCCACTATCTGCTTACGGAATATCTCTTCCTGAGCGGCAACCTCTGCAAGCGAACTGGCTTCATCCGATCTGAGCCTGGCTTCGGCCGCGGCGATCTCGCTGTCGAGTTCGGAATAGGCAGAGGACGCTTCCTCATTAAGGAGACGCTCCTGTTCATCCAGCTGATTCAGGGCGTTGCGGACCTCCGGCACCTCGACCGTCTCGGTATAGGTCTGGGCGCCCCAACAGCCCTGCGACACCCTGGTGACCTCCTGATAGAGCATCGGCTGCAGTCTGGCGCGCTCCGCGGCTATCTGGTCACGCACCGCCTTGACCTGCGCCTCAACCTGCGATGTAGCGATACCTTTCTGCTGCGCCAATTTCTGCAGATATTCTGCGCGCTCTACGGCGATCTGCTGCCTGGCCGAAGAGGCCTGGTTGTCGAGCGCTCCTCTGGCATACGGCAGCCTCACAAGCACAAGGTTTCCGGCCTCATCATATGAATAGTCCGCTAAAAGCTCAAGGGTGCCGTCATCATACCTGTGATATGTGGAGGCCATCTTATTATTTATATAATAAGTTATCTTCCCGTCTTTAGTTATGCTTAATGATATATTGGAGGTCTCTATCTTCTTAGTGCCTTCCAGATCCTCCGGGACAAATGCTCTCATAACGGCTTCGAACATGCCGGATGCGGTCTCATCGCGCGCCGGAGCGGAAATAACCGTGCCGTCTGCCAAGGTCACCTCCGCCAGCTCATTGCCCTTGAATATATAGGTCTTCCCGTCGGGAACCTTAGCGGTGAAATCGACAATAAAGGCGTCCGCGCCGGTATCCTGATAACCGATCAGCTCTCCATTTTCAACCGCATAATCGTATATCGCTGAGTTGACGCGCTCAAGGACGATATTATCGATCCTGGTGCCGTCACTAAATAGTATCGAGACCGGCTTATTATTGAAATATTTTATTACGGTACCGTCTGACAACGCGATCTCATCCACAAGCTCCGCCTTAAAGCTCTGCGTCCTGATTATCGAGTCCCCGGAAAGCATCGAGCGCTCGATCTCATCGGACGCATCCTCTATCATGTCAGTGCCGAATTTGAGCGAGGATTGCCCCGCATCGGCCGGATCGTATCTATTTCGGGCGGCAGTACCGGCGGGGTCAGTCGTTATGTATGCGGGTGCGTCGTCGCTGAACTCATCGCGAGCCAGATATTTGATGTCGGCGAGAGCGCCGCCAGAGATCGATATCTCTGGCGAACATGCCTCGTCCGCAGTCGATAGGTTTATCCTAAATTGGATGAACTTCTTCGCCGCGGAACTGACCACAGACCCGGAAGGATCCGTCATCGGTTCAGACCAGCTGCCCCAAGTTCCATCTTCAATATCGGAAGAATCCCCGGTCCTCGCCTGTATAGTCACGCCGGCGCCGGAGGGCAGGATATTATCCCATGACAGGTCGAGATATTCGGTCGCACCTAATTCTATGGGACGTGAAACAAAAGTCCCGGTTTTATCATATATAAGGTCCCTGTACGGCGAATCAGGCGGAGTAAAGTTCCCCATCCAGCGCGCAACGCCTTTGGTAACGCGTATCTCGTCCATCCTGCCATCCAGAAAATGGCCGTCTGAAAATCCGGATGCATGTACAGCGCCTATGATAAGATCGCTTGAGAAATCGCCCCAATCGGCGCCGGAAATATCATCCGAAACGGCTATGGCTGCTCCATCCTTGTATATCGTCGCAGTATTGCCGCTTCTCACAAGAGCTATGTGATACCACTGGTTCGGGACTATCCCGGAAGGTTGTGATCCGAATATGGCAGAAGACGTATCGATACAGGCAACGCCTCCGGTCCAAACTATCTTTAACTCAAAATACTTAGACCCGTTGCTCCCCTGGAACACAAACGCGTAATCATTAGAAGGAAGCGTATCTAAATTCAACCAAAAATCTATGGTGAAATCGTCTGTCCCGTAATTAAAATTGCCGGTCTTGGGTATCGTCACATAATCACCCGATCCGTCTAATACAAGTGCCCCTGATCCAAACCGGGGATCCGCCCCTTCTATATGAGCATTGCCGTTGAATATGACAGTATTCGCATAACCGGAACTGTCCCCAGATGAAGTCTGGCCATCCGCGCCGTCAAAATGGAGCAAGAGCGCCTGCAGCGGATCCGGAGCTTCACGTAACCTTAGCGCCTCAACACCGTGCGGAATCTCAACGCCTTCAAACGTCCCGTCCGAGGCAATATCCGCCGACTTCAAAAATTCGTAATCATACACGGTCGTCTGGCCTGACGCCGATGTCACCGACTTTGTCCAGCCGTTCGCGTAATATTCTATGATGGTACCGTCAGGCCTCTCCTGGCGCGTTATACGATCATCCGCAACATAATATTTCACCGAATCCTTCCCTATCGTATAAGCGGTAACTTTCCCGTCCTCTATCGTAAAGTCGCTTAGCACCATGCCGTCGGGTCTAACTATCGACTCCATATGCCCCGCGGCGTAATTGGTCGCCACACCGTCTTCAGAGCGTATCCTTATCAGCTCCTGGTTGACCACCTCTCCGCCGGAAGCGTCCGCCGAATACGAATAGGCATAGGTGCGGCCGCCCTCCTCGAGAAATTTCAGCTTATTATCAGCATCATACGAACGCTTCACCCCTGCGGTATCTTCCATGATCGTCAAATCACCGTCATATGTATAGATGTAGCTGTCTATGAATTTGCCGTAGCGCGTGACCGTTGACCCGCTGATCTTGCTATCGGCGCCATACTCATATGTCGTGAGCAGGCTATTCTTGTCGACAACAGAGATGAGCATGCCTCCTTTATATCTTTTGAAATCACCCGTCTTCACGTCATTTACTACGGTAACCTCGACTCCGTTGGGGTCGAATTCGTAGCTATACCTATATATGAGCTCGTCTGCCTTATAGACGCGCCGTATCCTGCCGTACTCATACTCCGATATCGTTGATGATGGATCGTCCGCGGTGGGCAGCACTTCGGTCTTCAGGATATTATTGTCTTTATCATAAGTCGTAACTGTGGTGCCGTCGTTCATGATGGTGGACAAGATATTGCCCGATGCATCCTCTGTATAGGAATAGTCCATGGTGACACCGCTCTTCAATATTGCCTGTATGATCCTGTCCTTATCATCATATTTGCGCGATATCGCTTCGTCCTCATTCTCTATGCTATTCGGATCCGATGCCTGGGCCAGGGTAAATGCTCCGGACGCAGCCTGGCCGCGGATATAATCATAATTCACCCCATCCCTGGTCACGGATCTCAGTATCTGTCCGGCTTCATCATAATAGATCGCGCTTCCGTCCGGATATATTATCTGTCTTAAGACACCGCCGCTGTAAAACGCGACTACGCCGTCAGGTTTGGTTATCTTGGCGGTTATTACACTACCCGCTTCATCGAACGCCACGTCCTCCATGATCGTGCCGTCGTCCTTTTTGATACTGGATATAAGGTTATTACGCAGCGTCATATTTACACCGCCGGCCGATAATCGCACCAGGCTTCCGCTAACGTCATACTCCTTGACCAGGTCGCTTTGCAGATCGTTCGAAATGATCCCGAGGATATCGCCAGAGCCGGAGACGGTATAATCGTAACTATTTACAAGGGCGCCATCCTTGTCACGCACTTCGCTTATGAGCCCGTCAGTATAATTGACGGTCTCGCCTGAAGGCCGGATCAGCTGTTTCAGCTTTCCATCAGCCGAATACCGCATTATGTTGAAACGAGCGTCGCCGTCGGGTAGAGCACCGGCATCCATCTTCCCATCATGGCCAAATACGCTTTCCGGCAGACTCACGGACAGTGCAAGATCGAACACCCTGCCGGTGAGCGCGTCGATCGCCCCGTCAGGGACCATCTTTACGGCCTCTCCCGCAAAGAAACGGTCCGGCAGGACTGCATAAGGATCGTTCATCACCTGGTCCGTTTCGTCGTAGTCAAGGATCTCGAGGTTATCATACCCCTGCACGCTCAGATCACCTCCGCTGATGTTGGCGCTTATCTGCGGCGACCAGGAAACATTCTCAATCGTCACGACGGGCTGGCTTGCAAGAGACCCCTTCTCATTGATGAACAGGCTTAACTTAGAATCTTCCATGCGAAGCTGTACCGCATAAGTCTTACCGCTGGAAGGGTCGATCCCGGATATCGGGACAGTCCGGTAAGAACTCTTATACGTAAGATAATCGTAATGGTAGACCATTAAGTAGCTCGCAGAGGCATTATAGATCAGATAGATATAGTCGTAGGCCTGACTCGTGGAACCGCGCATATAGTAGTAGAAATATTTCGAAGAGGCATTGTTTCGGAATTTGAATTCGGTAGTATATACAGGGTTAGCGCCGAGCGGGTTCGAGGAACTGACCGAAGAATAACCATAAATGCTGTAGGTGCCGGTCGAGGACGGATCAAGATTAAGATTGGCCCTATTAGCTATTATGCTGAAGCGCGGATCCCAGCAGTTGTCGGATATAGTATAGGCAGGCTGCGAAGGCCTTGAGCCGGATGACTCATACAGATATATATTGATCCCCGAAGGCGTCCAGACATATTCGATGGTATATACGGTACCAACCCTTATAGGAATATCCAGGAACTTATTATCGTACACCCGCTGAGCCGTCTTATAATCATAGTTGTAATAGTATATGCGGGCCCGGCCGCCTATTATATCTACATATAAATATACGTATTTATTCCCGGACTGCGAATAATAGCACCTTGTAGATAAATATGAATTTGTCCCAGAGGCCAGATTGAACTCGGCCTTCAGGGATGGGTTCTGCAGATAGCTCAACATAGATGTGGAAGAATAATTTTGATATACATACGCGTTGTTGTACGAAACCCTCTTACGCACGTCAATGGAGAGCGTTTCCGAAAAGGCGTATTCGTAAAGGATGGACTTGCCGTCCGCAAACGATATCTTCTGCAGCTTGCCGCTGAATTCGCCCGAAGTGTAATATTCGTATATCGTGCCGTCCGGAAGGACGGTTCGTATTAACTTCCTGTCAGCACCGTACTCCTTGATAGTGCCGTCGGTCAAGGTAATGATAGACCCGGCATATGAGCCGTCGCCGTTATACAGATGACGGCTGGAAGAGGCCTCGTCTCTGAATGCCGCCAGGCGTCCGGCCGCGTCATATTCATAGACCCTGCCCGCTTCATCTATCGTAAGGCGGCCGAGGCTGTCTTTTGTGAATCGATACTCGGATATTACGCCGCCATCATTGATCGTAAGCACGCAGGAAAGGGCGTCTTCAGAATACGCATACCTGGCTGTCCTACCATCCGGATAGACGATCTCGGCAAGTCTTCTATCGTTAAAGACCGCTGTAACGCCGTCCGCATACTCTATTCTGGCGGAAATTATACTGCCATTGTCATCAAGCTCAAAATCGGTCAGCGTCGTGCCATCGCTAAGCACAATCCTTACTACATCATTGTCTTCGACGATGTACCTATTCCCCAAATAATAGATCTCGGCAAGTTCCGCAACATATTCGCCAGGGTCGGTTTCCGTGGAATTATAAATGTATATCCTGCCGTCCTCTTCCGTTATCTTCGAAAGTCTGCCGCTCTCATATTCTATTGTCCGTCCTGCAGCAAAGACCGTCTTCTTTATCACACCATCCGGCGTATAATAGGCCGTCTTCTCTCCATCCGATACGACGATCTCTAGCAATGCGTTGGCAGCGTCTTTAATATAGGTATAGGATTCGGTCCTGCCGCCAGGATACAGAACGGACAAGAGCCGCTCTTCGCTATTATAATTAAAGACCGTGCCGTCCGGCTTCGTTATCTTGATAACTTTTCCGCCGCTAACGATCTGGATCGTGCCATCGGCATATGTTATTTCGGCCGCAAGAAGGTTGCCGGCGTCATCCAGGACAACATCCTTGAGCCTAGCCCCGTCTTTAGTATCTATTGAAAAGACAACGCCATCCTTATAGCGGATTGTGTCCCCGGTGGCCGTGGTGATAGATATTACCCCGCCTTCCTCTATATTAAGGTTCGCATCACCTGCGGCAGCTGAAGCGGCCTGCATCACCTGCCCGCTTTCGGAATAACCGGCGACAGGCCCTTTGAGATCCAAACCTTCAGCATCGCTATCAGCGCTATCCGAAGAGGCGGACGCTGCTTCAGCCGTAAAAGAGCTCTGGCTATCCTCTATCTCCTGCTTTAGATTTACAAGATCCTCGTGAATAACCTTCTGATCCTGCACGTAATCCGGCGCGAAGGTCTGTGTCTGGGAATCATTTAATCTATCGACAGGATCACCGGAAAGGCCTGCACCAAGATCCGCAGCGAATACTATCTGCTGCCACAAAAAAGCGGCGGCCACCAAAAGAGAGACCGATTTAAAGAGGAGCTTTTTCGAAAATAAAGAGCTTCTTAAAATTTTTTCTAATTTAAATAAAAAAGCCCAGATTTTCATCTGGGCATTGGATTCGTTTTTCCTGCGAGAGCACTTGATGAGCATCTCGCGATCCTTTCCACCAAGCAAGTAAAAGTTTACCTTATACATAAGCCACCGTCAATGTTCTATCTTTCACTTTTTTCTCTTCTAACTACTTTCCTTACCATATTTAAACTATACCATTGATTTTCACTTTTGTCAAGTTTAATTTGATTTTTTATCAAATTGATGTTTCAGCTCCCTTGTTCCTTTATTTTTGACGAAAGTAGAAACTAAAATTTGACATATTTAAAAAAACAGGTATACTTGATGTGAACTTGAGGAGAATAAAATGTATATAGGTGAAAGAGTAAAAAAACTTCGAAAAGAAATCGATATGACGCTTGTCGAGTTGTCTGAAAAATCCGGCGTCGCTGTAGCGTCATTAAGCAGAATTGAAAATAACAAAATGACCGGCACTCTCGAGAGCCACATTGCCATATCCAACGCTCTCGGGATAAATATATCCGACCTTTACCAGGGCCTGGCAGCCGACAAAAAAGCGCCTGTGGTGCAGACCTCTTCCGATAGAACCGATGTCTTTGTCCATGACAACAAGTCCGTCTCCGAGATGCTGACCTCGAAGGTCCTTGAAAAGAAGATGATGCCTGTCCTCATTAAAGTCGAGCCGAAAGGCGCCACACACAAAGAAGAGACGAAGCGCGGCATTGAAAAGTTCATATATGTAATCAGCGGTAAAGTCGAGGCGGTTGTGGGAGACAACACCTATGCCTTGAATGAATCCGACACCCTCTATTTCGATTCATCCAGCCCGCACTACTTCAAAAACGTGGGCACGGGCGAAGCGCGGATAGTCTGTGTCATTAGTCCACCGGTACTGTAATTTAAAATCCAAAGGAGCCTATCATGGGAAAGAGAATCCTGGTTTGCGATGATGAGGAAGGAATACGCGAATCCTTGAAACTGATACTCGAAAAAGAGCATGAGGTTATATTCGCCGAGACCGGAGATGAGGCCATCGACAAGATACGCTCCTCTTCGCCTGACCTTGTGATACTCGATATTAAGATGCCGAAAAAAGACGGCCTGGAGACGCTAAAGGAGATAAAGAGGATATCCCCCGCATTAAAGGTTATAATCGCTACCGGCTATAAGAGCGTTGAGACCGCACAGGAAGCGATTAAACTTGGAGCCTCCGATTACATCGTAAAGCCATTCGACCGCGAAAAGATCTTAAAGATAGTACAGAAGTAGATTTTTCAGCCTCTGATCCATCATCCCATCGCAGAACATTTCATTTCATTATAAAATTCAAGGCTATAAGTTCGATGGTCATTATCAGAACGCTTATAAATACGGATACCGCTAAAGCGATCACGACCACCTTCCAAAATTTCTTAGGTCCCTGCTTGCCTTCGTCTTTTTTATCCATATTATCCTGATCGCTTATCATTTTGCCTTTAAAACCTTTATCGCCCACATAATAAATCGGATTATAATTATATACATTGTGTAGACGCTTAGGGGCGGTAGGCATAGGAGACATGGTATCAGCGCGTCATTATCGATCTTTGTATGTAACCGCGATATCGCGACTATAGCGCCCCAGATAAGATAGAGCGAAATTATTATCAGCCCTTCTTTCGCGATCATCTTCTTGGTCTTAATATTCATATGCCGTTCCCTTTAATATGCCAGAAACTATCTTATTTAAAGTAATGCGCCAGGCCTTCCATCAGCATGCGTATACCTATTGCGGCGATGAATAGAGAAAGTATCTTTGACAGCACAAGACATACTATCTCCCCTAAAAATCTATAGATCGTATTAATGAAATACAGAAGCAGCCATGTGATACCTAATACCAAAGCTATCGCTGCGGCGGCCGTCAGGAAGCCATGCTGGGAAAACGTGACGAATACCGTTATCATGGCGCCCGGACCTGCCAATATGGGGCAGGCCATCGGTACCGCGCCTATGCGATAACCGTCTTTCTTCTCCGAACTGAGAACGCTTTTGGCCAGCGCACCGAATATCAGATGATCGATAGCTATTATGAGAAGCAGCAAACCGCCGGCTGCCATTAGATCCGACAGCTTGATTTGAAAAACATAATCCAACATCCATTTGCCGGCAACAATGAATAGGAACAGAATGATCATAGAGGTGAGGACTGCCGTATTAAAAGCCCGTATCCTGGTCTGCGGCGTCATCTTTTCCGTAAGATGCAGAAATATGGGGATGCTGCCTACCGGATTGACGATCGCAAAGAGTATAAGCGTTGATTGAAGAAGCACCGTCCAATTCATGCGCCCTCCCTTTTCATTTTGATTTTTCCATCCTTAACAAGAATTGACAAAAAGAAAAAATTGATGTAACATACTGAAACTACTCGTATATCGCTATAATAAGTATATCACGACAAACCCTCGGATGCTCTGACATATAGCGTCTTCGGGTGGATCTTTTCATAGATCTTTTGTATGCCCCTCGGACATGCTATATACTATCATTTCGTAAGAACGAAATGATAGTATTGATGTAGTCCTCGGGACTGAATTTTTCGGAGAAAAATTCTTGGCGGGGTAGCTCAGTCTGGCAGAGCAGTCGGCTCATACCCGGCGTGTCACTGGTTCAAATCCAGTCCCCGCTACCAGTTTTCGCCTTAATTTTATCGCAGCGAAGGGCAATGCTAACACATTGGTTCTCCCGCAAAACAGTTTTATAGCAGATGGAACTTTTTTTAAAGGTGTTTTGCGGGATTAATTCGGCCATACAACTTACGTTCACTTTGTTCCGTAAGTTGTGGCCTCATTAAAAATCCAGTCCCCGCTACCAACTTCCGAAATTGTTTAAAAGGAAACCTTTTCTAAAAAGGTTTCCTTTTAATGTTTTCCTTCAAAAAAATAATAAATATTTGCTCTAATCCACCGCTTCGTGCATGCTGCCGGTGCGGTAGCCCTCAAGGTCCAGCGTAATATATTTAAATCCCAGACGCTTTAATTTTTTTATGAGGTCTTCCCTATTTTTTTGATCCAGGACCCTGTCAAAATCGGTCTTATAGATCTCGAGCCTGGCAATATCCTTATGCAGCCGCAGCCTGACTTGTTTAAAACCGAGTTTCCTGAGATAAAGTTCCGCCTCATCTATCCGCGTCAGATCTTTCGCATTGATGGTATCGTGAAATGGAAAACGTGATGCCAGGCATGCGAATGAGGGCTTGTCCCAGGTCGAAAGCTTCAGCCGCTTCGAATGTTTCCGAATATCGGACTTCCCGATCTTAGCGTCCAATAGCGGACTTTTTATGCCGAGCTCTTTTGCCGCCTTACGGCCATGCCGGATATCCTTCAGGTCATCGTAGTTTGTTCCGTCGAGAACAGCCGATAGTTTGTATCTATTTTTTATAGAAATCAACTTTTTGAACAGCTCTTTTTTGCAATAATAGCACCGGTTCACCGGATTATCCCTAAAACCTTTTATATTTAATTCACACGTATTTATCACAAGGTGCCTTGAGCCCAGCTTTTTCGCCAGAGCCCTGGCTTCATTAAATTCTGACACCGGATAAGTCTCTGAACGCGCAGTCACAGCAAGAACATTGTCTTTGCCAAGGACATCCAGCGCGACCTTAAGGAGAAAGGTGCTGTCAAGACCCCCGGAATAAGCGACCACTACGCTTCCGAGGTCCTTTAATATCTTTCTTAGATTTTCGAGCTTTGACATAACTTTATAATTTATTTTCTGACCTTGTTAACCGGCAGGACCCATAAAATTTTACAGAGCCCTTACGATCCATCCTCCGCCGAAGACCATATCCTTGTCGTAAAATACGACCGCCTGCCCAGGGGTTGGCGCTTCCTGCGGCTCATCAAAGATGACCTTCACCGTGTCCGAACTTTCCTTCGATATTGTGGCCTTGGCCTTCTTATTGCCATAACGGATCTTAGCCGATACCTTCATCGGTTCATCGATCCCGTCGACCATGACCCAATTCAGCCGGTCCGCGATCAGGCCTTTCCGCAAGACATCCTTCTTCGTGCCTACGACTATCCTGTTATTCTTTATGTCGATACCGGTCACATATAGCGGCTGGCTGTAGGCGACACCTAAACCGCGCCTTTGTCCTATCGTATAAAATGGTATCCCTTTGTGGCGGCCCAGGACCTTACCGCCGGCGTCAACTATATCGCCCTCGGCTATCTCTACGCCGGTCTTCTTCTTTATGTACTCCGCATAACTCATGTCTTGAATAAAACAGACATCCTGGCTGGATACCGTATTGTAGGTCTTAAGCTTGTATCGCTTGGCCAGCGCCCTGACCCTATCCTTGGTCATTCCGCCCAAAGGGAATATGGTATGCGCCAGCTGTTCCTGTTTTAAATTGAAAAGAAAATACGACTGGCTCTTGGCCTTATCCGATCCATCGCGCAGGAGGAATCTGCCGCGCTTCTTATCGAATGATACCTTGGCATAATGTCCGGTCGCGATATGGGCGGCTCCGAGCGAACGGGCCTTTTCTAGGAGCGCTGCGAATTTTATCTTCTCGTTGCATACGATGCACGGATTGGGGGTAAGCCCTTTGATATACTCGCCGCAAAAGTAGTCTATAACGTTCTTCTTAAATTCGGCGCTGAAATCGAATACATAATACGGTATCTTAAGGCTTTGGGCCACCGCCCTGGCCCGGACTATGGCTTCAAGATTGCAGCAGGCCCGGCCAATGCTCATCCCGCATTCCTCTTTCGGCCAGGTCCTGAATGTTACGCCTATCACGTCAAAACCCTGCTTCTTCAAAATGGCGGCCGCAAGCGATGAGTCGACCCCGCCGCTCATAGCGACGGCAATCCTTTCCTTCGGAGCGAATGGACGAAGAGTCCGGATGGATTTAATTAATGAAACGGCACTTTTTCGTGATAGCATATCTCTTATCGATCCCGCTTGTGGTCATGACCTTAAGTCCGCCTTTTGTTTCTGATATTATTATGGCGTCAGCTCCTTCGACAGCCTCCGCAATGCCTATCCCCTTCTTCCCAAGGACGCAGAGTGCGGTAGCTAAAATATCCGAAGTGGCAGAATCCGGAGATATCACTGTGGCGCTTACGATATCATCTCCTGCGGGATAACCGGTGCGCGGGTCTATTATATGCGAATATCTCTTGCCGTATAATATAAAATACTTTTCATAATCTCCGGAGGTGACTATGGCGGCATCTTTCAGTTCTATCTCCATAGCCATGCTCGACTTATCCCTCGGATGCTGTATGCCCACCCTCCACATGTTGATCTTGGTCTTTTTGCCGAGGCAGTACATATCACCGCCGGAATTAACTATGGCGTCTTTTATGCCGTTCGCCTCTAAGACAGCGACGGCGCGGTCGGTCGCATATCCTTTAGCAACACCGCCCATATCTATCGCCATGCCCTCTCTTTGAAAGGTTATCGTCCTGGTCAGTTGGTCAAGTACGATGTAGTCGGACCCCACCTTAAGAAGCGCAGATCTTACCGACTCCTCCGATGGGAGCTTCTTTTCGTGGGCCGCAGTTCTCCATAGATCAACCAGCGGCTTGACAGTAATATCGAAAGCGCCTGCGGTCTTCTTATTAAAGTCGATGCTTCTTTCGATGAGAGCGAATGTTTCGTCTGATATCTGCATGGGTTCGCCGGCCTTCATGGCGTTTATCCTGGATATCTCACTATCCTCTTTAAAAACACTGAAAACCCCTTCGATCCTGGCTATCTCCTCAAACGCCTTATATATGGCATTAAGCGCAGTGATCTCCGCGGTTTCGGAAGCTACAGGCACTTTTATCTGAACAAAAGTTCCCATATAAAAAGCGGTCTTTTCGACCATGCGCGAAGACGGAGAAAATTTAAGATAGACCGCAAGAGCCAGCATCAAGGCCGCGGCCATAAGAATATATATCGGTCTTTTAGAAAAGTTCATCGTAAGCTGGAAAGCACCTTATCTATATCGAGATATTTATCAACCATATCCACTATTATCTTTATCTTTTGGGCATCCTGCGGTTTCAGTTTAACCGTCATGGAATTTATGCGCGAAGCTATCTTATATGTGTCTTCTTTGGTGATCAAGACCGGTATGCCGGACTTTTCGAGTTTTCTCATTGTCCTTTCCCGCGGCATAAGGCCCCCGCTCAATAGCACTCCGGATATCACGCAGCCCTTCTTCATCCTGCCTAAATTTACCTGGCAGACGGCATCCATCATATCGTCCCTGTCGCCCGGTATGATCATGAGGGAATAGTTTTCTATGAACTGAAGGGCATCCTTGACGTTCATGGCCCCTATGAGAATATTCTGGACCGGTTTATCTATATCCCTGCCCTGGTATATTATATCCAGTTTTATCTCTTCCTGAATTTCGCGCATGGTAGGGATATCCAGTATCTTTTGATACGGCAATATTCCGAATACATTCAGTTCTTTCTGCCCAAGGCCTTTACGGACAAGCCGCGCGACTTTTTCATATTTTTCCGGAAGCACCTTATTCACAACCACGCCGGCCAAAGGCACGCCCTCCCTATCGAGAAGCGCCTTGTTGAGCATAAACTCATCTATGGGTTTGCCGATCCCTCCGGAGGATATGAGCAGGACATTGGTCTCGAGCAGTCTGGCGACCGTTGCATTCGAAAGCCCGAAGACCGAACCTACGCCGGCATGGCCTGTGCCCTCTATAATAACAAGGTCGTTGTCCTTGGCGACCTTCTCGTAGGAATCTTTTATCAGCTTCGCGTAATCTTCGTCGGCCCCTTTGTCTATATAACGTTCCGTGAAGCCCTTATCGATGGCAACCGGCGACATATCTTTAATATTACATCTGATGCCGAAGACCTCCTCTATCAAGACAGAGTCCTCATCGACCTTATACCCCTGCTCCATCAGGTACCTCTGGCCTATAGGTTTTATAAAACCTATTTTCGGGAAATGTTTTTTCAGCGCGGCTATGAGACCGAGAGAGACCGTAGTCTTTCCGTCGTTCTGCATCGTCGCGGCTATGAATATCTTTTTCGCCATATTATTATACCAGGAGGCCGTCCCTGAACGCCTTTATGTAACCGGCGCAGTAATCGTCCTGAGCGATCAGCGCCAAAGAGGCCCTAAGGCTTGAGATTATATTCCTATCCATCGGGTCCAGGATGGCGGCGTCCAGGCCGGCGTATGCGGCCATGGCCAGAAATGTTGAGTTTATGACCTTCCTGTCAGGAAGTCCGAAGGATACATTCGACAGCCCGCACGTCGTCTTGACGCCGAGAGCCTTGATCATCGGGATCGATCTTAAAAATTCCTTGGCCTGTTCCGGCTCTGTGCAGATGGGCCGTATCAAAGCATCGACATACAGATTTTCCGGATTAAACCCCTGATTCTGCACGCGGTCGACCATCTTTTTCGTTATCTCGATCCTATCGGAATAGGTGCTCGGCATTCCGTTGTCGTCCATCGCAAGTGCGATAAGCTTGGTATTGCGTTCTATGGCTAGCGGCAGTATGTTCTTTATCCTCGTCTCTTCCGCAGTTATAGAATTTATAATAATACTACCGGATCCTTTATATGTCTCCAGCGCCCTGTTTATAGCCAGGTGGCTGGGGCTATCTATGCAAAGGTTGAAATCTTTTATACTGCTCTGTATAACGCTGATCACCCAATCGATATCCTGAAGCTCGTCCCCTGAGGTCATGGCACAGTTGACATCTATGAATTCCGCCCCGTTCTTAATTTGACCTTCAGCCTCTTTTAATATAAAAGCCGAGTTTCGCGCCTTTATGGCATCCTGAATGCTCTTTCTGGTAGAATTGATCCTCTCTCCAATTATGATCATACCTATCTTCCTTAAAATTAAGCTAAAGTTTTATCGTAACTTTTTTCTATAGTCTTGACCATCCCCGTCAAGACTTCGTTCACAGGCGTGGGTATCCCTACAGCCTTGCCCTGCCTGACTATCGCGCCGTTGATAAAATCTATCTCCGTCCTCTTTTTATTTAGAACATCCTGAAGCATGCTAGATACATTGGAGGCGGTAGATTTGCATACAGATTCCACCTTCTGTATAGGGTCATCGTAACCTAATTTTATCCTCTTACGCTTCACTATCCTTGTCGCTTCCTGGACAGCGCTCCTCAAAAGCTCTCTGGATTCTTCGTACTCGATAAGCCTGCCGTTATTTAAACGTGTTATGGCCGTCATGGCGTTGATCCCGACATTTATCACAAGCTTGCTCCAAATAACGGAATCTATATCTTTCGATATCTTGGTGTCGAATCCGGCCTTCTCCAGGACATTCGAGATGACCCGCAGCGCGCCCGAAAGCCTGCCGTCAGATTTTCCTACAACGGTATCCCCTTTGCCGGCATGCCTAACGTGCCCATGGCCCAGGAGCGTCACTCCGTGGTTCGTAACACCCGCTATGACCTTTTCCGGACCAAAATAATCATTCAATATCTGAACATTGCCTATACCGTTCTGGAGCGTCAGCACAGAGGTGCTGTCCGCGACGAGATCCTTTATATCCTTGCAGGCATCTTCGGTCGAGTAACTTTTGACGCAGATTATCACTAGGCCGCAAGGACCGATATCCTTGGCTTCCGCGGTAACGTTTGGCTTGGCCGAAAGATTTGTCATGCCCTCGACCTTAATTCCGATCTCTTTAAGCCTCTTTGCCCGCTCAGGCGAACGATCCAAGAGCCATATCTCTTCCTTGGTCCTGGCTTTAAGTAAGCCGGCAACCAGACATCCCAATGCGCCCGGCCCAACAACAGCTATCTTCATATGTCACCTCTGCGAAAAATAGAACTATTTATGTTTTTTAAGTTTCTTCAGCTCCTCTTCGCTAATGGTAAAGCAGTGCTCCTTGGCAGGAAATGCGCCGGAGTCGACTTCTTCCTTGTACTTCTTGACCCCGTCAAGTATGATCGGAGCCAATTTAACATACTGTTTTACGAACTTCGGTATGAACCTGTCGAATATCCCGATCATGTCATTGGTCACAAGCACCTGTCCGTCGCAGTACGGACCAGCCCCGCAGCTTATCGTAGGTATAGATAGCTTCTCCGTCACAACCTTAGCGACCATGTCAGGCACGCACTCCAAGAGAACGGCAAAGCAGCCCGACTTCTCCAGGGTGAGCGCCTCGTCTATCAAACGTCTGGCTGCGTGGGCATCCTTACCCTGCACCTTGTATCCGCCCAGCTTCGAAATGGTCTGCGGCGTCAAACCTATATGGCCCAGCACGGGTATGCCGGCATTCACTATCGCCTCAACCGCCTCCACTGCCTCATATCCGCCCTCGAGCTTCACGGCATCGCATCCGGCCTCTTTCATAAAACGGCCCGCATTCCTCACCGTCTCCTCTTTCGATATCTGATACGACATAAACGGCATATCTCCTATCAGAAAGGCGTACTTCGTGCCGCGGCGCACTGCCTTGGCATGGTGGATCATCTCATCCATGGTCACCGGCACGGTGGAGTCATATCCCAGCACGACCATGCCCAGAGAATCACCGACGAGCATACAATCTATTTCCGCCTCATCTATGATCCTGGCCGTCGGATAATCATAAGCGGTAAGCATCGTTATCTTTTTACCGCTGCGCTTCTTATTGTTGAGATCGGGTATTAATATCTTTTTGCGTTCCATCTTTATCGCCTCCAATATTTACCAAAATTATCGAAGTCCGACTTCGATAATTTCATTCTAGCGTTTTCTATATGCATCTAAAAATGAGTCACAGTATATATTCTTATTCAGTATCAACTCCGCCGTCACCATGGCATCGATGAGCTCTTTGTCCAACGGGTCAAGTATCGCGGCTGTCAGACCGTTTGCTACAGCCATCGTCAGGAATGTCCGATTGACAAGGCTGCGGAACTTGGTGCCCTGAGACACATTCGACAGCCCGACCACGGTATTAGGCGCCGGATCGCTTAAAAGCCTGAATTCTCTTATCGACTCCAGGACCTCGATGGCCTGGGGCTGGGCAACGTTAACCGGCAGAACTATCGGATCGATAAAAAGGTCATCCGGATTAAGTCCGAATTCCACGGCCTTAGCCACTATAGCGGCTGCCAGTTCAAGCCTCATCTCTCTGGAATTCGGAACACCGGAACGGTTCATTGTCAGCCCTATGACCTGGGCATTGTAACTCTTGGCAAGGGTGAATATCTTCTCCATCTTTTCATTGTCAGCGCTCGTGGAATTTATTATTGCCCTCTTCTTTACGATCTTCAACCCTTCCTCTATCACGTCCGGCTTCGTGGAGTCCAGGGCCAGGGGGACATCTGTAACCTTCTGTATCGATTCGATAAGCCATTTCATGTCATCTTTGGGATTTTTTGAATACGGGCCGGTATTAACATCCAATACCGATGAGCCGGCATTCACCTGATCGACAGCCAGATGCTGTATGACATCGATCTCTTTGTTAACTATAGCCTTACCCACATCCTTATACATGCCGTTTATGAGTTCGCCTATTACTATCACTTTCGCCTCCGGTTTTATTTTAGGCTGCCGATCTTCCCATCATTATATCTATATACCGATTAATGGTCTTCGCCGCGTCCGGATGGCGCATGACCAAAAGATCCCCTCCGGCCTGCAGCAGCGATACGGCGGTAGTAACTTCCCAATTTATTCCCTGCGCAGCGCCGAAATCCTTAGCCTCCTTCACCTTCCACACCTCGCTGCCGACAAAAAGCACGAACGGCATAGAGAGCATCTTGTCGCCCATGAAAGCGGCAAGGCGTGCGCGCTCCATTATGGAATAGACATACTCCATTCCGTAACCGAGCGATGTGGTAGTGGGATGCATCACTATCCTCTTGGCATCAAACCCCATATCGCCTATCAGGATATTAAGCTGCTTGGCTATGTTTACATCTATGGGCGATTCGGCAATTATGGAATGGCCGTCCGCAAGGCATGTGGCGGTAAGGGTCTTGTAATTCGTCTGAGTGGCGATACCTAAAAGAATGTTCTCGCCCTTCAGTGCCTGACTCACTTTCGGCAATACATCGCTGTCAACTTCATCATCGCCTGAACCCACCACTACCATCGGCACGCCGGAAGAGGCGTATATCTTCTGCACCATATCGACGGCTTTATTGGCGGGCCTCTTCTCCGAATCCGGATGGATGCTCTGGAGCTTCAGGCATAAGACCTTCGCGCCAAACTCCGAGACGCATCTCTTCGCCCATTCCACCGGATCTTTCATGGAATCCCCTAACGCCGACTTCAGGGCATCCGGCCATTCGACCGGCTCACAGTCCTGTATCTCCAAAGCCACCAAGGGGGCGTTCGGCATCTGGCCTTCCTCGAACAGGAACGGCAGCGTGGTTTCGCCGCCTATCTTCACAGCGGTCTTTGAGCTGCCAATCTCGACCACATTGATACTTCCGTTATATCGTTCTTTTACCAGCTCTATCGGCATTTTTTTCGCTCCATTATTTTATTGAATATACCCTCTATCCCGTCCTTTATTGTTTTGTCGCTGAAATCGAATATCGGCTTCGAGGAGATGCTCCACTTGACCAGCTCCTCATTGTAAGGCAGCGTCCCTGCCAGTTCCAGCTCCGATGCATCTATCTCTTTCCTGAGTTCCGCGCTGACCGGGCCTGAAACTTTATTCAGCACGAGATACGCGCCGTCGATCTTTATGCCGATCTCTTTAGCCAGCTCATATATCCGCTTGGTCGACCGCACCCCGATAATAGAATAGTCGCTGACCAGGACAAGGGTGCAGGTCTGCCGCATAGTCCTGCGCGATATATGTTCCATACCTGCCGCATTATCTATCACGACAAAATCGTATGATGTAGTGAGCTTGCTGGTCATGTCCCGCAAAAGATTGTTGACGTAACAATAACAGCCCGGCCCTTCGGGCCTGCCCATAACCAACAGATCAAAGTCATCGGCTTCCTCGACCGCCTCCTGGACCTTCATGCCTATGAACCTCTCCTTAGTCATTCCGGAGGGTATCTTGTCCATGTTCTTCGATATGTCCTCGCAGGTCCCGACGATGCTTTCGGCTTTGGCAAAACCCAGATTCTCGGCCAGGCAGGAATTGGGATCGGCATCTATGGCCAATACCGTTCCGAGATGTTTCGCGGCTATATGGTTATCGTCGTCTTGCAGGTCACGCCCTTGCCGTTCACTGCTATAATTGTACCGATGGGAATCTCCCTATGTCCGTATGCGGAAAGAAGAGCGATGCTATATACTCATCCATGTAGTTGGGTTCCGAGCTCAAGTCCACATATGTTATATTTTTATATATCTCATTCGCTTTTTCATAGGCCTTGTGCGAAACTAGCGCCATCCTGGCTCCGGCCAGCGACGAATTGCCCACGAATTCATAAACGCTTCTGTCCGTATCGGGCAACAGCCCTATGAATATTGCGTTCTCTATATTCAGATAATTACCGAAACCTCCGGCTATATATATCTTCTTTATATCCGCAACGCTTTTCTCGACTTTATTCAACAGCGCCATTATCGCACTGTAGATCGCGCCTTTCGAACGCTTAAGGTTCTCTATATCATCCTCGGTTATGACGATATCCTTGCCTATTCCGGACTCTTTTTTGAAGACCACAACAAATTCATAATTGACGTCGTTTTTGCGCACTCTCTTAGACTTAATGGACCTATTGAACTTCCCGTCTTTTGTTATCAGAGACCTCTTAAGCATCTGGCATAATATATCTATGTAGCCGGAACCACAGATGCCTCTAGGCTTGCTATCACCGATAGTGCCGACGCTGACCTCCAGGCCGTCACTTATCGTCACTTTATCGATCGCCCCATTGACCGCCTTCATGCCGAAGGCAAGCCCGCTGCCTTCGAACGCGGGTCCTGCGCTGGCAGCCGAACCTATCATCCATTCCTTGTTTCCCAGGACGATCTCTCCGTTTGTGCCGATATCCGCCAGAAGCGACATATCATCGCTGTCGTATATGCCGCAGGCCAACACCCCTCCGACTATATCACCGCCCACATAAGTCGCCACGCCCGGCAGAAATGAAGATATGCTGTGCGGGTTAAGCTCTATCCCCATCTCCGCGGAATTTATTACAGGAAAGACCGTAGTGGTGGGTATGTATGGAGCTTTTCTTATATTTGCCGGATCTATCTTCAGCAGAAGATGCATCATCGTCATATTCCCGGCGTAGCTTACGGCGTAAACATCGCCCAGACTGACGTTGCAGAATGCCGTCAGATCGACTATTATATCGTCAATATTATCGATTACCGCCCCGTTCAATTCACCCAGCCCCTTAGGGTCGGAGCCGTGGACTATCCTTGTTATGACATCGCTGCCGTACACCGATTGCTTATTAAAAGCTATCCTCGTGCCGAGTATCTCTCTAGTATTTAGATCTATCAGCTGGCCGACGACGGTCGTGGTGCCGATATCGAACGCGAAGCCATAATTGGCCTTAGTCGTATCCCCGGGTTCTACCGTCAGCATCTCGACCTCTCCGGCCTTATATCCAAGCACAACCGTAACCTTAAAATCGCTCTCGCGGATCATCTCGCTCAGATGCTTGACGCTGGATAGCCTAGCCGATAGCATGAGATGATCCAGCCTGGACCTTATCTCTCTTTCTATCCTTTCTACATCGCTTACATTATCATCCAAAGTGGGACTGGGCAGCTCTATATAGATCTTACGCACTAGAGGCGAGATCGGAAATTCACCTTCCCTCTTCAATATTATTCCTTTAGTGAATTCCTCCGATTCGTGGCTTATCTTTTCATGGGCCTGCGAGGACTCCTTAGGTATCTCCACTTCGAGATCGCCTTCGATGATCGCCTGGCATGCCAGGACGATCCCCTTCTTCCTATCCGCCTCTTTGATCAGCTTGGATTCTTCCGCCCTGAATTCGCCGCTTCTTATGATGACCTTGCACTTACCGCAGATACCGTCACCGCCGCAAGCGGCATTAAGGATAATACCGGCCTTTACCAGGACGCTCAAAAGGTCAGAGCCCTTCGATGCCTTTACGGCTTTCTTCTGGTTTTTGATGGTTACTGTAAATTCCTGCATAAAACCTTTACCGACACCGTAAAAAGTGTCATCATTTCCAGCTTCTTAAATAGTTCGTTATGCCGGATGCTTCCTTGGGCCCGACCGACACCTTCCAGCCGGAGGCCTCCTCCAGCTTGCCGCTCATGACAGAAACATATCCCGGGATTATTATCTTCTTATGAGATACCAGATTAGCGATCCCGGCCTTCTTTATGGTATCAGCTATCTTCTCCGGGGTGAACTTTTCAGCTGCCCACGCGGTCAAGACGGACATGCCCTCAGAATCACAGCACATTATATATGACGGCACTTTGCTGGCCTCCACCTCACCGGCCACCGTAAAATATGTTATCGAAAAGTTGGTGGTCACAAGCACGGGCGACTCCTGCGATACCTTGCCGATCTCGTACACTTTCGGCTCGACCTGCACCGGCTTCTGAGGATCCTGATATATATCCTGTCTGGCAACGAGCGCCGGAAGCACAAATTCCGGCTCCGCATTATTCAATACTACGATGCTGGCATATTTGGCTATATAAGAGACTGCCTCCGCAAGCTCCATATCGAGGTCTTTAGACACCGTGAAGGCCATGACCGGATAACCCAGCGCCCTGAAATTCTTCCGGAGCGCGGTTCTCCGCAGTAATGTAAAATACTGAATCCGTTTCTGTATATTTTTTTCGCTGAAATTTACCACGATCTCGGTAACGCCTGTCTTCTTCACCTTCTCGGTGAGCTCTGAGGCCTCTTCCGGATCGGCGCAGGTAATGGCCAGCGGTACGTTATTATCTTTGGCTAACTTCGCAAATATATCAAGCTTAGAAGAATTTTCGCATACCAATAATGGGCGCCGGTCCTTGCATATCTTCAACGCTTCGCTGACCGCGCCCTCATCGCAGGAGCATATAGCTATGGCCAGGTCCGACATCGCCATCACATGACGCACCGTATTTACCAGTTTGTTCTGATATCCCGAACTATTTTTGATGCATATCAAATTGACGCCTATGGTTTGGCCGACCCTTTCGACTTTCAACTTATTGATCGTCTGTACCGCATCGTCAACGCTATCCTCGCCGAGCGTGTCTTCGAGAATAAAGCCTATGGCGGCCGGATGATGGAACTTCTGCTCATGCCGGTACATTACCGTTTCATTGCCCAACTCCAGCTTACTCTCCCCCGAACCGATGGTAACAAGTTTGATGGGAGGCTGGCTGGCGCTCTCGAGAGCCTCTTTGGCCTGCGCGCTGACATGCGGACATTTATCGAGGGACACCTTCTTCTGGGCAAGCGCCATCGCGAACGCAAGGCAAGTGGCAAATCCGCAATCCTTGCAGTTCGTTTTCGGTAACAATTTATAAATATCTAATCCTGATAACGCCATCTATCTCTCCTCGTTAATTTCTATTTCTGTCTACAGCATCGGCGGCAATGATAAGGCCGGATGATTGACTTTCTGGAGATACTCGACCAGGGCGGCGGAATCAGTAGCCACAGTCTCATCCGCTATTTTATCGAACAGGTCCGGTTCGCCTATCTCCTCGCACCGTTTTTTAAGTTTATCGGCCAGCGCCTCCTTGAGCTCTTTGGGCATCCAAACCA
>Ga0265297_10002865_pt1 | contig 33232 bp, 33 predicted proteins | sample Munlanlwell13791_FD_192502 | JGI IMG/M metagenome (GOLD analysis project Ga0265297, IMG submission 192502) | Leachate microbial communities from a municipal landfill in Southern Ontario, Canada - Leachate well 137-91 | ecosystem: Engineered > Solid waste > Landfill > Unclassified | place...
GATAAAGACTAAGATCAAAGAGATCCTTTCTCTGTTTGCCGGCGTAAAGCTGAAATCTATATATTACCCTTTGCGCGTATTGGAGAAGAAAGGCTTAGTGGCAAAACGCACAGGCAAAGAGGGAAAAAGGCCGCAGCGTTTTGTATATGAGCTGACTGAAAAAGGCAAGGCCCGCTTTGACGAATTACTGAACAGTAGTTTTTTAGACCTGAAGAGGCCGCAGTTCAGCCTGGATTTAAGTTTGTACTTCCTGCACTTTATAAAGCCTAAGGTCGCCCGCAGGAGGCTGCGCGGACGCATATTCATCTCGAATAAGATCTCCAAAGGGATGAAACAGATGCTCGGCGCGCGCGGCAAGGGGAAAATTTCTCCTTCCCTGGCGCGTATTTTAGAGCATGACCTTAAGATGCTGGAAGCCGAATCACAATTCCTTACCCACCTTACCAAAACACTGTAAAAGTTAACTCTTAAAAAGCTAAAAATTTTCTTGACAAAGCCGGCAGCAACGCTATAATATGATAAAATTTAAATAGTAAAATTTTACTATATTTTGAAAGGATCGGACAATGATTTGGGAAACTAATACGCAGGAAAAATTTAAACTGTTGATTTCTAAAATCCCTGTTTTTCATCGCCGGCTGACAGAAGAGGCTGTGACTAAGAGGGCCCGGGAGATAGTGGCCTCAAGGAATGCCGGCCAGATCGAAGAAGAAGATGTTGTAGCCGCTTTTTTTTCCGATGTCCCTTCTCCTTTTTATAGCATGATGGTCAGGCTCTTGGAACAGACGGGGTTCGACTACAAAAAATACGGCTTTCCCAAGAACGGAAATCACAAAAAATGAAGATTGCGGTCATCGGCGCAGGAGCTATCGGTGGCCTCGCAGCCGGCTACTTAAAAGATAAGGGCGAAGATGTTTCTTTGATCGGGCATGCGGATTCCGTAAAGGCTATTCAGGCAGGTGGCTTACGGATTTCCGGCGTCAGAGGGAACTTTAATATTAAAATTGATATTGCGGAAAGATTGCATTATAAGCCGGATCTCGTCATTCTTGCCACTAAAACCCAGGATATTGAAGCAGCCCTTAAAGATAATTTAGATTTTATCAGCGAGGCCGCGATAGTCACGGCGCAGAATGGCATACAGGCGGATGGTCTGGTATCCAAATATGTACCCGAAGAGAAAATAATTTCCAGCATTGTCATGTTCGGCTCCACCTTCTTAAAGCCGGGTGAGATTGTGCATAATTTTGAGGGCAGCTGGATTTTAGGCAGGATATTTACCGGTAACGATAAAAAGGTAATAGAGGTAAGTGAAGTTCTAAATAAGATTTTCCCGGCAATAGTCAGCGATGATATAAAGGGGATGAAATATCTGAAGATCTTTGTTAATGCCAATAACTGCATCCCCGCGATATTGGGTAAAAGCATGCAGGAGTCTTTTTCCAGCGTCGAGGTCAGCCGTATCAGTATCGCCATTTGGAAAGAGGGGCTAGACATTGTGAACAAGGCGGGGATTAATTTATTGAGCTTGCCGGATTTTCCTTTGGAGCGCCTTGTCAAGTTGGCTTCTTTACCTGCGCCTGAAGCCGCCAAGATATTTTCCGGTATTATGGCTAATTTAAGCAAGGAACCGCTTTATGGCTCGGTTTTACAGAGCATTAAAAGAAAAAAGGCCTCAGAGATAGATTATCTTAATGGTGAATTTGTCCGACTGGCAAAGGAAAATAATCTCGATGCGCCTTTAAATGAAAAGTTGGCCCGGATGGTGCATCAGGTCGAGGCCTCAGGGAAATTTTTTACTCAAGAAGAACTCTTAAAAAACACAGAAAGCCTGGTTAATTAAGATGGGCGAAGTAAATACTCCTTTTCCTAAATTAAAACTTACCGTGACCGGGGTTTTCGGCGAATGTTACCACGGTTATAAGATCGGCGACGAGCTGATTTTAGAAGATTTCACCCATCCGCCTAAATTTTTCTGTTTGGGTTTAGCCCATGCGTTGTTTCCGGTTATCTATGCTTTGAGTTTCGGGGCAATGTTTCCTTTTCGCGATAATCAGCGTTCATTATTGGTTACTTGTCCCGACGGTGGAAAATTAGAATTTAAAGCTGAAATTTTAGATGGGCTGGGAAAAGTCCAGGTGATCCCCAAAGATCCCAGCTTCAAAGGCCCCAATCCTAAGAAGATGGTTATCGAAGTAGTGAAGGCCAAAGGGAAATGTACCTTTGGCTATAAGGTAGGCGACAAATGGGAGACGCAAGGTTTAAAATGTATCCCCGGATTCTGCGGCGCGGCATTTCATTGCGCGTTTCCGGCGCTTTTTGCGCTTAATTTCGGAGCAAAATTTTTCTTTATGGAAAATCCGGATTCTATTGATACCGTCACCTGTCCCGACGGTGGAAATATTATTTTTAAGGTGACCCGCATTGAAGAGAGCGAGGAGAAAGAATAGATGTCAAAGAGGCGTGTAGTTATTACCGGCATAGGCACGATTTCGCCTAACGGTATTGGTAAGATCAATGCCTGGAATGGTTTTTCATCGGGCAAATCCGCGGTAAAATTAGTCGATGGTTTTGATGTCTCGGTCTTCCACACCAAGATCGCCGCCGAGGTCAGGGATTTTGATCCTTTTAAATTAGGTTTAAACCATGACGAAGCAATGCGTATGGATAGATATGTGCAATTCGGCGTGATTGCCGGAGGCATGGCTTTAAAAGATAGTGGCTTGGATTTTTCGAAAGCCGATCCCGAACGTATCGGTGTATGCCTGGCTAACGCTATCTGCGGCACAAAGTATATGGAAGAAGAATTTGCCCTTGTTACCGACGATGGAAAGAATCCCATTGATCCTTCGCGCGTGCGGCCGGATTTGTATGATGCGGCCATGTTTAATACGCCGTCTATTGAGATATCCGCAAAATACGGCTTTAAAGGGATATGCGATACGCTTTCTACTGGTTGCACTGCCGGAACAGATTCTGTTGGGTTTGCTTTAGAGACAATCCAGGATGGGATTCATGATGTTATGGTTTGCGGGGCAGCCGAAGCGCCGATTACACCGATTACTTTCGGGGCGTTCGACGTGGTCAATGTCCTTTCTTGCCGTAATGATGATCCTGAAGCGGCAAGCCGGCCTTTCGACAATAAGCGCGACGGATTTGTTTTATCCGAAGGCGCAGGAATATTAGTTTTAGAAGAATTAAACCATGCCCTTAGGCGCAATGCGCGTATTTATGCTGAAGTATTGGGCTTTGGCACCAGCTGCAATGCCTTTCATATGACTGATCTTCCGTCAGACGGAGGGGCAATGGTCAGCTGTATTACCCTGGCTTTAAAAGACGCTGGAGTAAAACCGCAGGAAATAGATTATATCAACGCCCACGGCTCCTCAACGCGGATGAACGATATCTTTGAGACCAGCGCCTATAAAACAGTCTTTGGCGATTATGCCTATAAGCTGCCTATAAGTTCATTGAAGTCTATGATCGGCCATCCCCTGGCTGCGGCAAACGCGATAGAATTGACTATTTGCTCGATGATCTTCGAAAAAAATATACTTCCTCCGACGATAAATCAGCAGGAGAAAGACCCGCTCTGCGACTTGGATTATATTCCTAATGTGGCGCGCCAGAAAAAAGTGGATATTATATTGAAGACCTCAAGCGGTTTCTCCGGAATACATTCGTCAATAGTATTGAAAAGGTTTGGTGGATAATGAATAAAATTGCTATCACGGGAATCGGTGTGGTGACGCCTTCGGGTATCGGCAAGCGCCAATTCTGGGCGAATATAAAAGCGGGGCGCTCTTTTATCAAGGAGATCACCCGTTTTGATGCCAGTAAGTACCCGGCGCATATTGCCGGGCAGATCGATGATTTGGAAAAATACAGCAATCTCTCGGAGCGGCTCTTAAAAAAGATAGATGCTTTTTCGCATATGGCTTTAGTGGCTGCGGAGCTTGCCTTGGAAGATGCAAAAATAGATATTAAAAAAGAAGACCTGAACCTGGTGGGGATATTTTTAGGCAATGCCATCGGCGGCTGGCTCTATGCCGAGACAGAGTTAAGGGATTTATATATCGAAGGCCGCGAAGGAGTCTCTCCTTATATGGCTTCTGCCTGGTTCCCGGCAGCGCCCCAAGGGCAGGTCTCCATTTATTATGGAATAAAAGGCTTTTCAAAGACCGTTGTCGCGGACAGGGCGAGTTCTTTGATGGCTATCGGCTATGCGCGGACTATTTTAAGTAAAAATAAACTCAATATGATCCTTGGTGGCGGGATGGAAGCGCCGGTGACACCTTACGCGCTTTTATGCTGCAATACCTATGGCGCGCTTTCTAAAAATAATGCGCATCCGGAGAGTGCCTATCGGCCTTTTGATAAAAAAAGTGATGGTTGTGTGATCGCAGAAGGCGCCGGTATCGTGGTCATGGAGGGCCTCCAGCGGGTAAAAGATCGCGCGGTCCCGGCATTCGCCTATATCAGCGGATACGGCACTACCTGCGACGGGTTTGACCGGATTAATCCTGCTCCGGGCGGCGAGCAGTTAGCCAGGGCGATCAAGATGGCCCTTTCCGACGCCGGAATCAAGCCGGAGGAGATCGATTATATCAGCCTCGACGGATTAGCAGTGGATGTCTGGGATAAAGCTGAAATTGCGGCGATCAAGAGTGTCTTTGGCAGCCATAGTAAAAATATTCCGGTGAGTTGCCCGAAATCAATGTTCGGTAATTTATTGGGCGCATCCGGCGCTGTAGATTTGATTATTACGGTTTTGGCGATGGAGCATGGTTTGATCCCGCCCACTTTAAATTTAGATGAGCCTTTAGACGGCCTGAATTATATTAGAGGAGAAGCAAAACCATACAAGATAAATAAGGCATTGATAATTTCGCGCGGCAGGGGCGGGATAAATTCGGTATTGGTAGTAGAAAAACCACAGTAATAGGAGAACATAAAATGAAGATACTTTTTGTAATGCCTAAGGTCGGCGCATGGGCGACGCACGGAATACACCGTTCACCAAATCAGCTCTATGCCCATTGGGCAGCTTATGCCCGGGAGAGGGGCTATGAAGATGTGGCGGTGATCGACGGTAAGGCCGATCAAATCCCTATGGAGCAGTTGGTTGAGCAGGTAAAACTTAAAAATCCTGATATCGTGGTAATGGGCGAGCAGTTGCATGGTTATGGCGGATACGGCGTTTTGCGCCATTTCAAAGATGCTGCTGTCGGGATCAAAAAAGCCCTTCCTAAAACAAAGATAATCCTTGGCGGATTATGGTATTCAGCCATGCCTGTGCCGACACTGGAAGAGAATCCGGCAGTAGATTTTGTAGTTATGGGAGAAGAGGAATCTTTTGGAGATTTGATCGAGGCTATCGATAAAAATAAACCCTTAAAAGACGTCGGTGGCGTCACCTCGCGTATCGACGGTAAAATCGTCATGGGCCCGCATAAGCCGTTATTGGAAGACCTGGATAAATTACCGTTACCCGCTTATGATCTATTCCCCATGGATAAATATGTCGGGCACACCTATTGGAAACCTTTTGTAGATATGGTCACTTCCCGCGGATGCCCTTCTGCCTGCACTTTTTGTTATGAATGGGACCAGTTTGACCCGCGCTCTCCTTCGGATTTCCTGAAATGGCGCGCTAAATCCCCGGAAAGGGTCATGGAAGAGTTGAATCTCCTGCATAGAAAATACGGGGTAAAGGTCGTGGTTATCCAGGATGATAATTTTAACGTAGATCCTAAAAGAGTGCAGAAATTCTGTGAACTTAAAAAAGCGTCTAACAATCCGATTAAATGGGTCTCTTTGGGCCGTGCTATTGACTGGGTCAATTGTGAATCGATCCTGCCTCTGATGAAGGAAAATGGTTTGTTCATGGGTGTTTTTGGCATCGAGGTAACCACTCAATCAGAGCTTAAGAAGATCGCCAAAGGCATTACCATAGACCAGATCAAGAGGACCATAGAGATCTTGCGCAAACAGGATATCGCTATTGTCGCCGACATCATGATGGGTTTTGATTATGATACCGAAGCGATCATCAAGCAGCGTTTTGAGTTTACTGACCAGGTTGATCCGGATATTTTATGGGTAGGTTATGTTACCCCTGCTCCGAATTCCCCGATGTGGCGCATTGCCTTAAAGAAAAACTGGATCGACCCCAAGAAAGTTGATTTCAGCACCTGGGATTTCCTGCATCCGGTCATTCCTACGGATCATCTTTCAGTCGAAGATTTGGGCCGTTTAGGTTCCTGGTGTATGCGCGAATTTTTCTCCAAGCCCGGCAGGATAAATAGGATTATGGAGAGCGACTTTGATCAGCTGGCAAAACTCTGTTTCAAGGATGTCATGGACGGGATAAACAAGTGGGAAGCGGGCGCCACAAAAGGTGAAGTGCATATTTGATATAATATACCCGACGCTGATGTGGTATTGCGTCGGTGTGCCCACGCTGGGCAGGAGGAATAGATGGAGACAAAAACAAGAATAAAAGATTTATTGGTGAAATTATTAAAAGTGAAACCGGAAGAGTTAAAAGACGACTTGAATCTTTCCGATAGTATCGGCGTAGATTCTACGGAAATGGTAGAGACTTTAATCGCCCTGGAAAAGGAATTCGGCACAAAGTTGAGCCCCAAAGAGATAACTAAGTTTTCCACTATTAATGATATCGACAAAGTCATCCAGTCAAAAATAGCCAAATGAAAATTATTGACTTGAGCCTTCCCATAGACGAGAAGGCCTTTGAAGTGCACAAGGTAGAAATTGAGCGCGTGACCCATAAGGCAGGCGTGGAGAAATTTAACCGCGTGTTGATGGGTAAGTCCCTCTCGGGTAAGATAAAATACGCCCTCGGCAAACGCATAGTGAAGAAAGAAGACCTGCCGGATGAAGAATTTTTATCCTTGGAGATCGTGCACGCGCCAGTGCATATCGGCACGCACCTGGATTATTCCTTTCATTACGGCTCACGTTCTGAAGGCAGGCCATCAAAGACCGCGGAAGATATTCCCCTTGAATATTGTTATCAGGACGGCGTGAAGCTGGACCTTACCCACAAAAAACCCGCCGAGAGCATTACCGCCCAAGATATAGAAACTGCGCTGCAAAAAATCAATTATAAACTTAAAGCCTTAGATATAGTTTTATTGCATACCGGAGCAGACAAGCTATTCGGAAGCCCTAAGTATTTTTCAGATTATCCGGGAGTGGATATTTCCGCGATAGATTATCTTTTGGATAAGGGGATCAAGGTTTTTGGCGTGGATACCATGGGCATTGACCGGCCTTACAGGTTTATGCTCAAGGAATTTTTAGAAAAGAAAGACGCAAAGTTTTTATACCCCGCGCATTTTTACGGAAGAAAAAGAGAATTCATTCATATAGAAAGGCTGGCGCACCTGGAAAACCTGTCCGCCTTTGGTTTTAAGGTGATTTGTTTCCCGGTAAAAATTAAGCGTACCGGCGCTGCCTGGGCACGCGTCGTGGCAATTATATAAAAGAAAGAATTTAGCATGGTTAAGCCAATAATAAAAGATTTAGAAAAAATGATGGAGTTTCCCAAGGAGGGAATTTTTAGCAAGGTATTGATTAAGACCGCTATCTCGAATCATACGTTGATGTGCCTGGCCAAGGGCAGCGATATTTCTAAGCATACTTCGACCCGCGAGGCCGCGGTAACGGTATTAAAAGGCAAAGGCACCTTTGTTTTAAACGGCAAGAAAATCAAGATGGAACCGGGCGTGTTTATCTTCATGCCTAAGAACGCCCCGCATTCATTGAGCGCTAAAGAAGACCTGGCTATCCTTTTGAGCCTATCAGGAAAAGAAAATAAAGAGGAGGATTAATATGGGGCATACCTGTAATTCCATAATCATTAACGCGCCTTACGATAAAGTCTTTGATATCTCTAATGATATCCCGCGCTGGACAGAATTATTCGGCGGGGAATATCAGAAAGCAGAAGTAGTAAAAAAAGAAGGCAATAAGATCGTTTTCCGCCTTACCGATGATGAAGGTAAGTCCTGGGTATCCTGGCGCCTGCTCTTTAAAGACAAATATTTTACTTATGCCGAAAGAGAAGAACCTAAGTTCCCTTTTAAATATATGAAGATCGTCTGGTTGTATACGCCTAAGCCGGATGGCGTGGCTTTGGCTAACGGAGGCCAAACCACGGGCCCCTGCCCTGTAGAGCTAGTCTGGATCCAGCATTTCGAGATGGACGAAAAGGCGAAATTCAATGATGAGCAGGTGGAGGGCTTTATCAATAAACATTCCAAGGATAATTTAAAGATCTTTAAAGAAGTCATTGAAAAGGAGAAGAATTGATGAGCGTAAATTTAAAAGGTAAGACTGCAATTGTTACCGGAGCCAGCCGTGGCATTGGCAAGGCCATTGCCTCTACGGCAGCAAGCCTCGGTATAAATTTGACTATTGCCGCGCGCCAGGAAGGGCCCTTGAAAGAAACTGCAGAAGAAATCGCCAAGAAATATAAAGTCGAGGTCTTGGCTGTGCCTTGCGATGTGACCAAGTTGGAAGATCTGGAAAACTTGGTGAATAAAACCAAAGAGAAATTCGGTAAGATCGATATTTTGATTAATAATGCCGGGGTCTCCAGCCAATATCCCTTCGAAAAACAGCCATTCGAAGATTTTGAAAAATTGGTGCATACTAATTATCTGGGCTACGTGCGTTTGATCCGTCTTGTAATAAATGATATGATAAAAAATAAATCCGGAGCGATCATTAATATGGTTTCCGGATCGACACTTTGCGATCCCCTGCCAAGGAATTTTTTGGTTTATAGTTCGCTTAAAGTCGGCTTACGCGCTTTTTCCAAAGGTTTATTCTGGGAGCTGCGCGATCATGGGATCAAGATAACTTCTATCCTGCCCGGTGTTACCGATACGGATTTAACCGGAAAATTGCAGGAGATAACCGGGGATACTTCGCGGCTGATGACCACGGAAGCAATAGAAAACGCGGTCAGGTTCGCTTTAACCGTCCCGGCAAATGTATGCCCCTTAGAAATGGCAATAATTAATCAACAGACGCCTTGGACAGCGCCGGTTATTCCATTTACACAAAAACATCCAAATAAATAGAAAGGAAAGAGAGCGATGAAGACGTTGGTTTTGGTTCTTGTGCTTGCTTTAAGCTTCTTGGGCTTGAGTTTTGCTGCAGATGGATTATTAGTGATTGATGATTATGAGGTGGTTATCAGCGGCGGACCGGAAGGGACAGTAGATTTTGGCGCGGGCAATGGTTCATTTGTTGATGTAACTGCAGGGATAGATATCGTGCACGGCGGAAAACAATCCTTAAAAGTAGACTATGATGCCGTCTCCGGAGGATACATCTATGTGGCCAGGGGTTTTGACCTGGATGCAAAGAATGCCGGCTGGCTGGTGAAAGGCGGGGATATCGACTGGAATAAATATAACGCAATAGCTTTTTATATGTATGGCAGCGATTCCAAGGCAAAGATCGCCTTTGATATGAAGGATAACGGCGGTGAGATATTGCGCTATGCTTTTGAAGATAACTTCACCGGTTGGAAACAGATAGTCTGCCCTTTCAAGGACTTTATGGCGCGCGATGACTGGCAGCCGCAGAATGCCGAGAAGAACGGCCTGATAGATTATCCGATAAAGAGCTATCAGTTTGAACCGTTGCCTCCGGCAAAAGGCACGCTTTATTTTGATGACTGCGAATTAATTAAACAATAACAGGATATGGACAAACAGGATGTAAAGGGCCTCAAAAAAAGATACCTCATCTGGCTATATAAAGTCAATAAAGAAGCGCTGGACAGGATTGAGCGTAAATTTACGCAGCTGGAGATCGATAAATTTATCCTTAAGGAATTAAAGAAGCAGGATAAAGCTAGGAGCGCGGAAAAATCCATCAGTGAATTTTCTGCTTACATCCAGAATAAAGAAAAAGATGGCCTAAGCTTAAAATCCCAGCCGGATTATCAATTCCTAAGCCTAAAACTAAAGGCAATTGAAAAGGCGGCGGTAAAAGAATTGGGGAAGAAGGCCTTGGAAGAAATAAAAGCGCTTTATGAAAAAGAGATGACCGAGCGCATTTTAAAAAGCACGGAGCATAAATGATCATCGATAGCCATAGCCACTGGCTGCCTGAAGAAATAATCAAGAACGCACATTTCTTTCATAAGGGCTGGAGTGATATTGAGGCCCAGTTGAAATTGATGGATAGTGCCGGTATCGATCAGGCGGTATTAAGCTATCCTACTTCTGACGCGCATTTAAAATTAGGTAGCATCAGCCAGGTAACAAAAACCTATAATGATAATGTAGCTAAGATCCTCAAGCATTATCCGGATAGGTTTATAGGCGCTGCGACCCTTCCTATAGATAATGCGGAAGATATGGTGACGGAATTCAAGAAGGCGACGCAGGAGTCGGGTTTCAAGGCGATTTCGCTGGCCAGTAGCTATAATGGGGTCTATCTGGATGATAAAAGGTTCTTACCTATATATGCCCAGGCGCAAAAGCAGAATATCCCTATTTTTGTGCATGCGCAGATTGTTAACCCTATAGGTTTTGACCGCGTCAACGACCCGCTTTTAACGCCGGTAATAGAATATATCTTTGATATAACTATTTCCATAGGTAAACTATTAATGGCGGATATTTTACGCGATTACAAAGATGTAAAATTCATTTTCGCCAATTTCGGCGGCGCAATCCCTTTTTTAGCGCATCGTTTTGACGCGACCTATGAGATGCTCAGGGGAATAAATTTCGTCAAGGATTTAAAAGCAAAGCCCACGGATTATTTAAAGAATATTTATGTGGATACCGGCGGCGATAAAATAAAGGCTAATTTTCTTTTAGCGTTGGAATTATTCGGCCCGGATCATTTATTATGGGGCAGCGACTGGCCGGCAAAGAAAGATGTCGCAGGCGGCATTCAGGCAGTAAAAGATTTAGCTGTCAGCGAAGAGGATAAAGCAAATATTTTAGGCGGTAATTTAGAAAAATTATTAAAAGGAGCGTAGTTATGCAGATGCAGAAGGAAGTACACTTAACAGGGAAAGATTTGACGCAGATGGTGCAGCTTCGGCCGCAGGATGTGGGCAAGTACGCGATTGTGCCCGGGCCAAAGGATAGGTTAGAAGTGCTGATGAAAAAACTAGAGAATCCGGTGAAGAATTTCTCTTTTATGGAATATACGATGTTTACCGGAACATTTGAAGGGATTAAAATCACTGCTATAAACGGCGGGAGGTTTTCCACTGATACCTCGATTACGACGGAAGTAATGTGTAACGCCGGAATCCAAAATATTATCCGCATCGGCACCTGTGGTGCTTTAGACGAAAATATTAAGGTAGGGGATTTGGTGGTTGTGGACAAAGTCATCCGCGGGGACGGGGTTACGCCTTATTATGTAGACAAAAATTTCCAGACCGTGGCAGACAAAAAGATCTCCGATACTTTATATGAAGTAGCTAAAGCTATGGGTGTGAATATCCATCGCGGCACAGCCTGGACTACGGATGCGCTTTTACGTGAAACCCGAGAGATAGTCGAGGCCAAGCGTAAAGAGGGCGCCATGGCAGTGGATATGGTTTCATCTACGCTTTTAACTATTGCCCAGACTTATAATATCAAAGCCGGATCAATTTTAGCCGTCAGCGATAATGTTATCACCGGCGAGATGGGATTTATGAACCCACTTTATTATATGGCCGAGGCAAGCCTGATTAAGATTGCCTTAGAGGCAGTAAAAAAACTGGAAGGAAAATAAATGAAGCTTTCTCCGCTCTTCTGGCCGATCAAATTTAAGAATAATCTGATTTATATTTTGGACGAGACCCTCTTGCCGCAGAAAGTCTCTTATATAAAAGTAAAAGATTATCAGGGGGCCTGCCGCGCCATTAAGGAAATGAAGACGCGTGCCGTTGGCCAGGTGATCCTGGTTTTTTATATCTTTTTGATGGTGATCAGGCAGAAGAAGGCTAAAAAAGATTTATTGCCTACCTTAAAGAAGGTTGCCAAAGCGATTAACGCTACGCGTCCGACCCTATCTTTTAAATTCCTGACGGATATGGTTTTAGGCTGGGCCCAAAGTGGCGCGCCTTTAGAAAAATTTATCTTTAGTTTTTTAGAGATCCTGAAAAATAAGCGTATCCAGCAGGCAGAAGATGTAGCAAAATTGATCGATAATCAGGACGTGATCTTGACACATTGTAATATCAGCGGCCTGATGCCGTTGATCGGGGATCTCTGCCGCAAACATAATAAAAAAATCACCTTTTTTGTTACCGAGACGCGGCCCTATCTGCAGGGAGCGCGCCTGACTGCCTGGGAATTAAAACGCGCCGGCTTCGATGTCACTGTAATTACGGATAGCATGGTAGCGCAGGTGATGTCAGAAGGCAAAATCAATAAAGTCATCGTCGGTGCAGATCATCTTGCCCGGAACGGCGATATTGCTAATAAGATCGGGACATACCAGATTGCTCTTTTAGCCAAACATTTTCATCTTCCTTTTTATGTTTTATGCCCGCCGGTTTCAGGAGCAAGGACCGGAGGAGATATTAAAATAGAGATCCGGCCGGATAAGGAGTTACTGGAATATCGGGGAATGCGCTTGGCTGCCAAAGGTGTTAAGGGCTATTATCCTGCTTTTGATGTCACGCCAAACAACCTGATTACCAAACACATTTATCTGGGGATAAATAAATGATATTTAATAAAGAGAAATCCTTAAAAGACGAAATAATCAATATCGGTAAAAAATTATACGCATTACGCCTGGTAGTGGCGCGTTCAGGGAATTTAAGTATGCGCATAGACGAGAATAATATTCTTGTTACTGCAAGCGGCACCAGCCTCGGGAACCTGAATTACGATGATATTATTAAAGTGGATTTGACTAACCCCGAAGACATAAAGAACAGCCGCCTAACTTCTGAATTTCCTCTGCATAACCTTGTCTATAAAAATTTTCCCTGCAAAGTTGTTATTCATTGCCACCCGACATTAGTTAACGCTTATTTTGCTATTTATTCTGATCTTAAAGCACTTACCTTTGAGACCAAACTTTATCTGGGGAATATCCCGGTAGTAGAGCAGGACACGCCGGCAATCACCAGGCCGGAATTAGTCACCAATGCTTTAAAAATAAGTAATCTGGTAGTAGTGAAGAATCACGGCGTAGTCAGTATCGCCGATAAATTCAGCGATGCCTTGTATTTAATTGAAACGTTGGAGGAGGCGGTAAAAGTAGCAGCTACAGCCCGTCTTTTTAAGAAAGAAATCCTTGATGATTTGGATAAAGAATTAAAGACGAGCCTGGCTGGCGATAATGCGTATTTGATGTTCTCGAAAGATCATATCCAGGCGATTGTAGACGCAGTAAATAAAGACGAATTCATCCAGAAAAAAGGCCAGGAATTGGATTTGACGATGCAATATGCGATTAAGCTCGACGGCCAGGATAAGGTCTATAAATTTATCTTTGAAAAAGGAAGAATTACAAAATTGGAATTCGATGATAACGCGCCTTTCGTGGCATCTGCTCCGGCAGATGTCTGGGAGATGATATTTTTGGGTAAACTCGATCCCTTTGTCGCCACAATGCAGGGTAAAATGAAATTAAAAGGCGAATTAGGAAAACTTTCGCGCTGGTATGTCCCTTTTAGCCGGCTATTCCAGATATTTAAAGAAGTAAAAATAAAATGACGCGTAAACAAAAGATCCTTAATCCTTCCACCAATGAAGCCTTGGCAGAAATAAATGTCGCCGGCAAAGAAGATATGGAAGCGGCAATAAATTCTAGCCGGGTTGCTTTTGATAAAGGCCCATGGCCAAGGCTCTCTTTAGCCGAACGCAAAAAGTTTCTTTTAAAAATATCCGAAGGAATTCTGGCTAAGGCAGCAGAATTAGCTAGATTAGAAACTTTAAATACCGGAAAGCCGATAAAAGAATCTACTTTTATGGATGTGCCTTCATCCGCGAAAACTTTTAGCCATTTTGCCAATCATCTGGAAGAATATCTTGAAGACACTATTTTAGAATTAGAGAATGCCAAAAGCCATTTAATACGCGAGCCGCACGGCGTAGTAGTTTTAATTGTCCCCTGGAATTATCCGTTATTAATTGCTTCCTGGAAGATGGCTCAGGCTCTCGCCGCAGGCAATACCGTCATCCTAAAACCTTCGAGCCTGACTCCTTTAACAGCGTTAGAATTAGCTAAAATTATTCATGATGCCGGGTTGCCCGAGGGTGTCGTAAATATTATCCACGGTAGCGGCTCTGAAGTCGGCCAGTTGCTTTGCGCGGATAAGCGTGTGGACATGATCTCTTTTACCGGCAGTAATGAAGTAGGCAGGCAGATCCTCGGCTATGCTGCGCAAAACGTAAAGAAGCTGATTATGGAGCTGGGAGGAAAATCCGCGAGCATTGTTTTAGCCGATGCCGATCTAGAGGCAGCAGTCAACGGTTCTCTCTGTTCTATTTTTTTAAATCAAGGCCAGATGTGTACGGCGATGTCGCGTATTTTTGTGGAAGAGGATATCTACGATAAGTTTATCGCGGACTTTATTACAAAGGCAAAAAAGATCAAGTTGGGCAGGGGCGATGACTATGAAACCCAGATGGGGCCTTTGATTTCTCAGGAACAACGCAACAAAGTAATAGCTTACCTGGAAAAAGCAAAAGCCGAAGGCGCAAAAGTCCTCTGCGGCGGAAAAATACCGGATGCCACTGATTTAAAGAACGGTTTTTTCTTTGAGCCTACAGTTTTAGGGGGAGTTTCAGCGCAAATGAACATTTTTCAGGAGGAAGTCTTTGGCCCGGTAGCCTGCGTTAGCAAATTCTCCGACGTAGAAGAGGCAATTAAATTAGCCAACCAAAGTAATTTTGCTTTAGCTGGTACTATTTGGTCAAAAGATATAGTTTCGGCGGAAAGTATTGCCAAAAAAATTAACGCCGGAATAGTCTGGATTAATACCTACGGTATGTTTTATAATGAAGTGCCTTATGGAGGATTTAAACAGAGCGGCTTTGGTAAAGAACTGGGCAGGGAAGGATTCTTAGAATATACCCGCTTCAAAAATATAATCAGCGATCAAACTAAAGGTGCTAAACCGTTAGTCAATTATTGGTATGGTTTCTAATTTTAAAGGAGGAATTAAGATGAACTGGGGGATGAAAAATCGTCTGAGCCAATTGATCCAACCTGACGGGCATTGTTTCTTTCTGCCTATCGACCATGGATATTTTCAGGGCCCGACTTCGTGCCTGGAAAAACCCGGTGAAACTATTAAGCCCCTTCTTGCTTATTGCGATGCCCTCTTTGTGACGCGGGGAGTATTACGCGCCTGTGTAGATCCGGCTAATACTAAACCGATAATTCTGCGCGTCTCCGGTGGAACGAGTATGGCCGGTAAAGATTTGGCTAACGAAGGGATTACTACTTCTATCCAGGAGATCCTCCGTCTTAACGCGGCAGCAGTAGGCATCTCTGTTTTTGTGGGCAGTGATTATGAAAAAGAAACGCTTTTAAATTTAGCGAATCTAGTCAATGTTTGTGAGGATTACGGTGTTCCGGTAATGGCAGTTACTGCCGTCGGTAAAGAATTAGAGAAGAGAGACGCCAGGTATTTAGGTTTAAGCTGCCGCATTGCCGCAGAACTAGGCGCGCGGGTAGTCAAGACCTACTGGTGCGAAAAAGATTTTGATAAAGTAGTAAAGGGGTGCCCTGTCCCTGTGGTGATGGCAGGCGGGCCTAAATGCGAAACTGAATTAGAAGTCTTTGATTTTGTTTATGATGGCATGCAAAAAGGCGCCATCGGAATAAACTTGGGAAGAAATGTCTGGCAGAGCGCTCATCCTGTGGCAATGGCGGCTGCTTTGCGCGCGATCATCCATGAAAAAGCAACACCGAAAAAAGCCCAGGAATTATTCAAGGAAACCAAGAGCAATAAATAAATTATGCGAGTAGGCGTATATTATAATAACAAAGATGTGCGGGTAGAAGAAAGGCCAAGGCCTAAGGCCGGGCCGGGCGAACTGTTGGTAAAAGTAGCAGCCAGCGGTATCTGCGGCAGCGACGTGATGGAATGGTACCGCCTTAAAAAAGCCCCTCTTGTCCTCGGGCATGAGATTGCCGGTGAAGTTGTTGAAGTAGGCGAAGGGGTCAAAGATTATAAAATTGGCGACAGGATTTTTGTCTCACATCATGTTCCATGCAATACCTGCCGCTACTGTTTAAGCGGGAATCATACTGCCTGCGATATGCTGCGCACGACAAATTATTTCCCCGGAGGTTTTAGCGAATATATCCGTGTGCCGTCCGTCAATGTGGACAGGGGTGCATTCCTTTTACCTAAAGAAGTATCATTTGAAGAAGGCACATTTATCGAGCCCTTAGCTTGTATAGTGCGCAGCCATAAAGCAGTAAAATTAGAGCTGGGCCAGAGTGTGCTTATTTTAGGCGGCGGGATTTCCGGCCTGCTGCATTTGCTGCTTAGCCGCGCTAGTGGCGCCGGGCGTATAATCGTTACCGATGTAAATGCATATCGCCTGAAATTAGCCCGGAATCTAGGCGCAGACGCAGTTATTAATGCCAAAGATGACGTCGTGGCTGGTTTACGCGAAGCTAACGACGCTAGGCTGGCGGATCTGGTCGTAGTCTGCACCAGTGCATTATCCGCTTTTAATCAGGCCCTGCAGTCAGTCGACCGTGGAGGCACTATTTTATGTTTCGCGCCCACTGAGCCGGGAGTGAATTTGTCTGTGCCGGTGAATGAATTCTGGCGTAATGCCATAAAAATTATCCATTCCTATGGCGCCAGCCCCGAAGATATCAAGGTAGCCATAGAATTATTGCGTAATAAAAGAATTCCCGTGGCAAAAATGATTACGCATCGTTTGAAACTTTCGGAGATAGGCTTAGGATTTAAGCTTGTCAGCGAGGCCAAGGATTGCGTGAAAGTGATCATTGAGCCAAATAAAACTTAAAAACTATGAAAAAAATTAAAATTCTGGTTGGTGTTTTAGCCGTCATCCTGGTGCTGTTTTTTGCTTTAAGCATAGTAGTGAGTTTGCATGGCAAGAAGTTTATCGAAAGCCGTATAGAACAAAGCCTGAAGATGAAGGTGAGCTTAGGAAAGATTAGTTTGGGGTTTCCTTTAAGCGTCAATATTAAAAACCTGGAGTTGGGGAATATCTTTAAAGCTGATGTAGTTTCCTTTTCCCCGAATCTATTAGGCCTTATGGCAGGTAAGGTAGTCCTTGATGGAGTTACTATAACCCGGCCCCTGATTAACCTGGAGCAATCTCCGGAAGGTAAGCTTAATCTGCCTCAGATTGCGCAAAAAGGAAAGCAGCCGCCGGTTTTTCTCACCGGCCTGACGATAAACAATGGGAAACTTATTTTTACGGATAAAAAAATAAGTGCCGAAGGTTATAAAACTATCCTTGAGGGGATTAACCTCAAGGTTTCTAAAGTCATGCTTCCGCCGACCTCCTTAAATACCAGATTTAACCTCTCCGCCAATTTTTTAAGTCCCGATGGCAAGGCGCTCGGCAGTATTGATACGAATGGCTGGATCGATTTCAGGCCCAAGAATATGGACGCTATATTCCAGATAAAGGATTTAGAGGTCACTCATTTTTCTCCTTACTACGGGGATTTTATTTCCTCTAGGAAAATTCTCTCCGGAAAGTTGAATTTTACCTCTTATCTGAAAGCCAAAAATAATGATTTAAAAGCCGAATGCAAGCTTTTGTTATCCGGGTTAACTTACGAGCAGCAAGCACTCCCGGAAGGAGAGACAAAGCTGGATTTATTCAAAAGCACGTTAGATTTCTTTACCGACAAAGAAGGTAACTTAAACTTAGAGTTTGAGATTAATACCAGACTCGATAAGCCCGCCATTACCCGCGCGGAATTACATAAAATTATTTTAAATGCCGCCAAAAGAAATCTTTCTAACCAGTCTCCACAGGAATTGTATGAAAAAGTTTCCGATACCGTAAAGCAATTTAAGAAATTCGGCAAAGAATTGAAAGACATCTTTAAAAATAAGGAGTAGCCTTAAGATGAACTTTGCAGAGATTTTAAAAAAGAGGGCAGATGAATTTCCTGATAAGCCTGCGGTTATTTTTCATGATGCAGTTGTAACATTCCGCCAGCTCAAAGAAATATCCTTCCAGGTGGCTTGTGGCTTGGCGCAGCAAGGTTTAAAAAAAGGTGATAAAGTAGCGATTTTTATGCCCAATATCCCCGAATATATCTATAGCTTTCTGGGTGTATTTCTTTTGCGCGGCATATGCGTGCCTTTAGACTTTATGCTTACTGAAGAAGAAATAGTCAACTTTATTAACCACAGCGAAAGCAAAATATTGATTGCGCAGGAGAAAAAGGGGCTTAATCTTTCCGGCCTTAAAGAAAAGTGCCCGTCCTTAAAAGAGATTATCCTGATCGGGCCTTCCTGGCAGGATCTGTTAAACAGTAAAATCTCTTTGCCCGAAATAAAAATAGAGCCCAAGGATTATTCTTCCATATTCTATACCTCCGGTTCAACCGGGCACCCTAAAGGGGTCATGCTTAGCTATAAGCATTTTGAAAATCCCGTTAAATGCTTTGATTATTTTTTGCATCCCGACGATAAAGATGTTTTGATCTGCCCGGGCATACCTTTTTCGCATCTAGGGGGGCTGGATTACCTGTTGCTTACGCTCTATTTCGGGGTGACCTTGATTTTAATGGAGCGTTTTCATCCTTTAGAGTTCCTGAAAAATATGGAAAAATACAAGACGACTATTTTTTGCATTGTCCCTTCGATGTATGTGGCGATCCTTTCATTAAAAGAATATGATAATTTCGATCTTTCTTCCTTGAGGTACGCGGTTGTTTTTGGCGCTCCTTCTTCGCCGGTATTGCTGGAGAGGTTCCATAAGGCATATCCTAATGCCTACCTCTTAAACGGCTGGGGGATGACCGAGACCGCAGCGCCCAACAGTTATTTACCGACTGGGACGAATACTAAAGAGATCGCCGGCACCGGAAAATTCCTTCCCGGGACAGAAGTTAAAATCGTTGACGGTGAGCTTTGGATCAAGGGCGAGGCTGTTATGGCAGGTTACTATAAAGAGCCGGAATTAACGCAAGAGGCCCTGACGGAAGACGGCTGGCTGAAGACCGGCGATATTGCCCGCTGCGATGAGCAGGGCAGGTATTCTATCGTCGGCAGGAAGAAAGAAATGATCAAAGTTTCCGGCGAGATAGTTTTTGCTCCGGAAGTAGAAGAAGCCATTCAGCGCCATCCGAAAGTAAAAGAAATAGCAATAATCGGCATCGCCGATGAATTAAGAGGGGAAGTCCCCAAGGCATTTATCGTTTTAAAAGATCAGGAGAAATTAGAAGCAGAAGAATTGCGTTATTTCTTGCGCCAGCATCTCGCGCATTTTAAAATCCCGCACTATTTTGAATTTGTGCCTTCTCTCCCCAAGAACAGAGTAGGAAAAATTGACAAAGAAGCATTAAAGGGACGAGCTGTAAACTAAAATATGCAGGACATTACGGGTTTGACATTAAGCGAATTAGAGGAGAACCTAAAAGAGTCCGGCTACCCGCTTTTTCACGCCAAACAGATATTTTCCTGGATATACAAAAAAGGTGTCCTCGATTTTAATTCTATGAGTGATCTATCCGCGGAATTAAGAAAATATTTAAAGGCAGAATTTTTCCTGGGCAATTTAAAATTAGTTAAGACGCTTAAGTCCAGGGACGAGACAGAGAAATTCCTCTTTGAATTAAAAGATAAAAACCTTATTGAAGCAGTAATTATACCTGCGGAAAATAGGATTACCGGCTGTATTTCCACTCAGGTTGGCTGTAAGTTCGCCTGTAAATTCTGCGCCAGCGGCTTAAGCGGCTTTAAGAGGAACTTAACTGTTCCAGAAATAATCGATGAGGCCCTCTATTTAAAAAGTCATTGCCCCGGAGGAAAACTGACCCACCTTGTCTTTATGGGCACAGGCGAGCCTTTGGATAATTACGATAATGTTTTAAAGGCGATCAGGATTATAAATTCCGGTTTTTCTTTTAATATCGGGGCGCGCAGGATCACTATTTCTACTTCCGGTATCATACCGGAAATCGAGAGATTGGCAGGCGAGAACCTGCAGATAGAATTGTCCGTATCATTGCATGCTGCCGACGATAGGAAAAGATCGCTTCTTATGCCCGTAAACAAAAAATACCCTTTAAGAAATTTAATCCCTGCCTGTAAAGAATATACGCAGAAGACAAAACGCCAGGTTACCTTTGAGTATGTTTTGATCAAGGATCTAAATTCTTCATTGCAAGATGCACAAAACTTGAGTAAAATATTAACAGGGCTTAAGCTCTCTAAGGTCAATCTCATTCCGGCAAACGCCGTGAAGGAGGCTGGCATAGAGCCGCCGAAAAAGTTAGAAATTTTATTCTTTAAAGACTGTCTTTTAAAACACGGCATAAACGTAACCCTGAGAAAGCCGCGCGGCCAGGATATCGAAGCTGCCTGCGGCCAGTTGAGGTTAAATTATGTTAAAAAATAGTTTGAAGATTGCTCTTTGCGCTATCCTATCTTTTGTTTTGATCGGCTGCGCCAAGCAGGAAGTCAAAAATGAGGATTCCAAAGGTAAAAATATTGTCTGCTTCGGGGATAGTATTACTTTTGGCTATGGAGTCTCTTCCGGAGAAGACTATCCTTCGGCCCTGGCAAAACTGGTTAAGATCCCCGTAATTAATAAGGGTATAGACGGTGATACTTCAACAGAGGCTTTAAAGAGGCTCGATTCCGATGTGCTGGATAGAGAGCCGCTTTTGGTGCTTGTCGAATTTTGCGGGAATGATTTCTTAAGAAAAGTCCCTAAAGAGATCACCCTGAAAAATATAGGCGAGATGGTAGACCGCATCCAGGCTCATGGTGCGATGGTGGCGGTAATAGATGTGAGTGCGGGGATGTTTCTTTCCGAATACCGCTCGGCATTCCACAGGCTCGCCAAAGAAAAGAAGGCGCTGTTTATTTCCAGTATCTTAAACGGCATCATCACTAACCCCTCTTTAAAAAGCGATTTCCTGCATCCGAATCAGAGGGGGTATAAAATTATTGCCCAGAATATTTATCTTGCCATAAAACCCTACATTGAGGATAGGCCAGCCTTAAGTCCCTCGAAATAAACCATAGGTACCTTGCTTCATCTACCGGGGAATAATACTTGACATAATATTATAGTATGCTATAATATTATAGTAAGCTATAAAAATAAGGAGGGGCAAGATGGGCCAAAAAGAATATTCATTACGCGAGAAGAAGCATGCCAGGACGAAACTGGCGATAGTGAATACTTTTATCAAGCGCTTAGAGAAATCCCGCTTTGAAGATATATCTATCAGAGAGATATGTAGGAGTGTGGAGGTTTCCGAGGGCACATTCTTTAATTATTTTCCGGAGAAGATAGATATCGTCAATTATTACATGCACCTAATTTTTTTAGAAACTGTCTGGAAGGCGCAAAGAGATGCCGGGCAGAAGAAGTCCTTGCCTTTGATTAACGCCATCTTTGAGAGGATGTCTGAGAGAATGGATAATATAAATATTCTTTACCAGATAATTTCGGTTATGCTTATCCAGCAGGAGAAGCCAAAGGTGGTTGATATTCCCGATATCGAAAGATATATCGCTTTTCCCGATTATATAGGGATAGAGAATATTCCTGCGGTCTTCATCGAAGATTTTTTAAGGGCTTGCCTGAAAAAAGCAGCCAGAGACGGCGAGCTTCCTAAAGATATAAAAATCGAAGATGTATTAGTGTCTCTGATGGCAATATTGGGGGGCACCTTATTGACAACTAAACTTACAGGTATCAAGGATTGCGCGTATCAATATAAACGTCAATTACAGCTTCTTTGGAAAGGGCTGGGAATAAAAGATTAGAAAGGATATTACAGAATGCGTAATTTTTCAGGAAGAAATCTAATATTGATTGTTGCCGCTATTTTTTTGCTGTCCGGATGCGGTTCTCGCCAGCCTCAGAGCCCGCAGCAGAATGAGCCGGAGGTCAAGGTGGTAACGATATGGGCTGAACGTGTGGTGTTGACGAAGGAATTGCCCGGCCGCACGGCCGCTTTTCTGATTGATGAGATCCGGCCCCAGATTAACGGCCTTATTCAAAAACGTTTGTTCACAGAGGGCTCTGAAGTTAAGGCTGGCCAGGTGCTTTATCAGATTGATCCCGCCCCGTTTCAGGCGGCGTATGATAAAGCTGAAGCTAACCTGCCTGCTCTTAAGTCCAGGGCCGATCGTTACAAAGAAGCGCTGATTGATAAAGCAGTCAGCCAGCAGGAATTTGATGACGCGGAGGCGGCTTTTAAACAAGCCCAGGCAGAACTGGAGACCGCGCGGATCAATCTTAATTATGCCCGGATTGTTTCTCCGATTAGCGGGCGTATCGGGACTTCCAGCGTAACAGATGGCGACATCGTGACGGCGTATCAACCTGTGGCCCTGGCGACCGTCCAGCAGCTGGATCCTATTTATGTGGATATCCCCCAGTCTACTGTTGAATTGCTGCGCCTGCGCCGTAGCTTGGAAGACGGCCGCCTTAACCACGATAACGCGATCCAGAATAAGGTAAAGCTTATCCTTGAAGACGGCACGATCTATCCTTTAGATGGGGCGCTTCAATTCCAGGATATCACGGTTGATGCGACGACAAGTTCGGTCATCTTACGGGTGATTTTTCCAAACCCGAATAGTTTCCTTTTACCGGGCATGTTCGTCCGTGCGGTCATTACGGAAGGTGTTAATGAACAAGCTATCCTTGTTCCGCAGCAGGGAGTCTTCCGCAACCCGAAAGGCGAGGCCTATGCCCTGATCGTGGATAGTGAAAATAAGGTCCAGCAGCGGATACTTGCGATTGACCGGGCTATCGGCGATAAATGGCTTGTTTCTTCAGGCCTTAATTCCGGCGATCAGGTGATTATTGAGGGCGTTCAAAAAGTCAGGCCTGGTGCTTCAGTAAAGATTGTTTCATCAGAAACCCGTAAGGATTAAACGGAGAAATATATTTATGTTATCAAAATTCTTTCTTAATCGTCCTGTTTTCGCCTGGGTAATTGCCATTATAATAATGGTGCTGGGAGGCTTGGCAATCTACACTCTGCCCATTGCCCAATATCCTCCTATTGCCCCGCCATCGATTAGGATTACTTCTTTTTATACCGGAGCTTCGGCAGAAACCGTGGAAAATAGTATCACGCAGATTATCGAGCAACAAATGACCGGCCTGGATAAGATGTTGTATATGTCTAGTAGCAGCGATTCTTCCGGTAGCTCTTCTATCGAATTGACCTTTGCCCCGGGGACTGATCCGGACATTGCCTGGACTAAGGTGCAGAATAAGCTTCAGTTGGCAATGCCGCGCCTTCCCGATTCAGTGCAGCGCCGGGGTGTTTCGGTCCAAAAATCCACTCACAATTATCTTTTGCTTATAGGGCTGGTTTCTGAAGACGGCAGCATGAATGATATTGATTTGCGCGATTATATGCTTAGTGTTATCCAGCCGGTACTAGCGCGTGTTCCGGGAGTTGGCGAAGCAGAGGGGTTCGGCACCGAATACGCCATGCGTGTCTGGTTTGACCCCAAGAAACTTATTAGTTACGGATTGACAGTGGAGGATGTTGCTCAAGCGCTGCGAAATTATAACGTTGAGGTTTCCGGCGGCCAGTTCGGCGGTGCTCCGGCAGTAAAAGGGCAGCGCCTAAATGCTTCTATCATAGTGCAGAACCTGCTTAAGACTCCTGAGGAATTCTCTAATATCCCCATTCGCATTAATCCGGATGGCTCAACTATCCGCATTAAAGATGTGGGGCGTACAGAGTTGGGCTGCGACCAATCTGACGCGAATATTTACTTTAATAAAGGCCAGCCATCGGCAGCTATTGCTATCCGCCAAGAGCCCGGGGCTAATGCGCTGAAGACTGTCGACGCAATCAAGGCGAAGATGGAAGAGTTAAGTCCTTATTTTCCTCCGGGCGTGAAAGTAACTTATCCTTATGATACTACTCCTTTTACCCGTGTCGCTATAAAAGAGGTAGCCAAGACGCTGGTCGTGGCAATCTTTTTGGTTTTTCTGGTAATGTATTTATTCATGGGGAACATGCGGGCAACATTGATTCCGACAATCGCGGTGCCGGTGGTATTATTAGGCACTTTTGGGGTGTTGGCGTTTTTCGGGTATTCGATCAACATGTTGACGATGTTTGCTATGGTTTTAGCTATCGGCCTTTTGGTAGATGACGCTATCGTGGTGGTAGAAAATGTGGAAAGGCTTATGAGCGAGGAAGGGTTCTTGCCGCGGGAGGCTGCTGCTAAGTCCATGGAGCAGATTACTCCTGCGCTGATCGGTATCGGGTTGGTGCTCTCGGCAGTATTTGGGCCAATGGCATTTTTTTCTGGGTCCACAGGTGTTATTTATCGTCAGTTTTCTGTAACCGTCATTGCCTCGATGCTTCTTTCGGTATTGGTGGCTTTAGTGTTGACACCGGTCCTCTGCGCTACGTTCCTTAAACCGGTGCCCAAAGGGCATCAGCCTGCGGAAGGCGGCATTTGGATTTTACGTCCATTTTTTCGCTGGTTCGACCAAAAGTTTTTTAGGACCCGTGATTTATACGTACGACTGGTCGGCCACTCGTTTAATAATAATGCGCGGTATGTCTTTTTCTATTTTTTAATTGTGGCAGCTATGTTGTTTGTTTTTCTCCGGATGCCCACGGGCTATTTGCCGGATGAGGACCAGGGGGTTTTGATCATTATGGGTAATTTGCCTTCAGGCTCGACACTTGAACAATCTGAAGCGGTTATGGAAAAAGTCCGGGAGTATTTTACAGCCAATGAAAAAGATGCAGTTGAATCCATTTTAACCATTTCCGGCATGAACCAGGCCGGCCGCGGACAAAATACCGGCATGGCTTTTATTAAGCTTAAAGATTGGGATTTACGTAAGAAGGCAGAGCTAAAGGTAGATGCCATAGCGGCTCGCGCTATGAAGGAGTTTATGTCCTATAAAGAGGCGCTGGTTTATGTTTTTTCTCCGCCGCCGATCGTTGAATTAGGCAGCTCCAAAGGGTTTGACTTTCAACTGCAGGACCGCGGCGGCGCCGGCCACGAGAAATTGATGGAGGCACGTAACCAGCTTCTTGGTATGGCATATAAGGATCCGCGCCTGGCCCGCGTGCGGCCTAATGGATTAGAAGACGTGGCTCAATATAAGATCGATCTGGATTGGGAAAAGGCCGGAAGCCTGGGTGTTTCTATCGCCTCCATCCAAGATACAATTTCTACTACCTTCGGCAGCAGCTACGTCAATGATTTTATTAAAGACGGCAGGATCAAGCACGTGGATATTCAGGCCGACGCTCCTTATCGTATGCTCCCGGAGGATTTGAAAAATATTTACGTGCGCAATTCGCAAGGCAAGATGGTGCCTTATTCTTCTTTTGCCTCCGGCCATTGGATCTTTGGGGCTCCGAAGCTGGAGCGTTATAATGCCTTTCCCTCTATTAACATCCAGGGTGAAGCAGCGCCGGGCAGGAGTTCCGGAGAAGCGATGAAAGCCATGGAAGAACTTTCATCGAAACTGCCCCGCGAATTTGGCCACGATTGGACTGGCCTTTCTTATCAGGAGCGGCAATCCGGCGCTCAGGCTGGGCCGCTTTATGCTTTTTCCATCCTGATCATCTTTTTGTGCGTGGCGGCGTTATATGAGAGCTGGAGCATCCCCATTGTTAATCTATTGATGTTGCCGCTGGGTGTTTTCGGAGCGACACTGGCAACCTGGTTACGCGGGATGCCCAATGACGTTTACTTCCAGATTGGATTCATTACCACCTTGGGATTATCCACCAAAAACGCGATCCTCATCATTCAGTTCGCGCAGCAACGCTTGGAACATGGAGAAAAACTGATCGAGGCAACCCTGGGAGCGGCGAGAACCCGTTTCCGTCCGGTCATAATGACTTCTTTGGCTTTCTTTTTCGGCGTCTTGCCGCTGGCGATATCCACCGGCGCCGGTGCAGGAGCCCAGAACGCCATCGGAACGGCGGTTGTCGGCGGGATGCTTTCCGCCACTTTCATTGACCTTATTTTTATCCCGTTGTTTTTCATTATTGTTTCCCGCTTTTTTGGGCGCAGGCAGAAGCAACAGCTGCAGGCCACAATCGTTAATCCGGATGTTATGGGAAATGGGAAGAAACATTAAAATGAAACGGATACCTATTTTAATTTTAGGGATTATTATTTGTCTGGGTGGTTGCACTATGGCTCCGAAGTACAGCCGGCCGGCGAACCCGATCCCCGGGCATTGGCCCAGCGGGCCCGCTTACCCAAAGGCGCAGCCGGCAGCCAATGTTTTAGACGCTTCCCAATTGAGATGGCAGGATTTTTTTACTGATCCAAAACTGCAACAGATTATTCAGACGGCTCTTCAGAATAACCGTGATTTGCGGCTTGCCGCTTTGAACGTGGAAAGGGCGCGGGCTCTCTATGGCGTCCGGCGCTCAGAACTATTTCCCGTCCTTGATGCGGAGGGCGCCTGGACCAAGCAGCGCTATTCCAGCGATTTCGTAACCGCGGCATCTACGAAGGTGGTTGAGCAATACAGCGTTAATCTGGGTATCACCGCCTGGGAAATTGATTTCTTCGGCCGTATCCGCAGCCTGACAAAACAGGCATTGGAAGAATATTTAGGCACGGAGGAGGCCCGCCGTAGCGCGCAGATCGCGCTTATCTCTGAAGTTTCGCGGGCTTATCTGGTTATTGCCGCGGATCAGGCGAAACTTGACCTGGCTCAATCGACTCTTGAAGCGCAGAAGAGTGCTTATAATTTAGTCTTGAGGAAATATGAAGTTAAGTTAGTAAATGAAACAGACCTCTGCCGGGCGCAAACTCAGGTGGATACCGCCCAAGGCGATGTCGTGCGTTTTACGCAACAGATAGCACAGGACAAAAATGCGCTGGATCTTTTAGCCGGTTCTTCGGTGCCGGAAGGCCTCTTGCCTGTTAATTTAGATAGCGTTAAGCCGATCAAAGATATTTTTCCCGGCTTGTTTTCCGAAGTGCTTCTTAAGCGGCCGGATATTATGGCCGCGGAACATCAGTTAAAAGGCGCCTATGCCAATATCGGGGCGGCCCGGGCAGCTTTTTTTCCCAGCATTTCAATGACAACCGCTTTGGGTTCGGCAAGCAGTACATTTTCCAATCTTATATCTTCAAACAGGGGGACATGGATTTACTCGCCGCAGGTAACCATGCCTATTTTTGACATGCGTACCTGGGCGGCATACAGGGTCAGCAATGCGGATCGGAAAATCGCGTTGACCAAATATGAAAAGACCATCCAGACAGCTTTTAAGGAAGTGGCTGATGTTCTAGCTGTGCAAGGCACGGTAGATGAGCAGATAGCAGTGCAGCAGTCCATGGTTGATTCCGCGCAGAAGGTTTATACTATCTCGAGTAAACGTTATACGAATGGGATTGACAGTTACTTGAGCGTTCTTGACGCGCAGCGTTCGCTATATGGCGCGCAAAAAGAGCTCATTGCCTTACAGTTCTACAAGCTTGCCAACGAGGTGAAGGCTTACGCAGTATTGGGCGGAGGCGCTTGGGAGGAAACTAAAGAGCATAAGCGGGCCAGCCGGGATCTCTTCGAAGAAGAGGCTCTTTCGTCGTTAAGTTCTAAACTCAAGAAACCGCAGCGCTAATTCGTGAATTTTTGGGGATGGTGCCGAAGAAGGGAGTTGAACCCTTACGAGCTTACGCTCATCGGTTTTTGAGACCGACGTGTATGCCATTCCACCACTTCGGCAATAATTAGTTGACGTAGACTATTTTATATTCTAAAATAGCAAAGTCAATGGATTTGTATTATTAAATTTATGGGGCTGTAGCTCAGCTGGGAGAGCACTTGCATGGCATGCAAGGGGTCGAGGGTTCAAATCCCTCCAGCTCCACAAACTTTTCATTAATGAAAAGTTTATAGGGGGCGGCTAAAAGACCGCCCTTTTATTATGACCTTGACGCTAATTCGCAAGGGGAGTATAATTTAGGGCACGATGAATTTAAAGATTGTCGGCAATTCAAGGGGCAAATAATAATATGGGCTACCCTTTTAAAGAAATCGAAGCAAAATGGCAGAAGGCCTGGGCAGAGAATAAGATTTTTAATGTTTCTGCCGACCCGAAAAGGAAAAAATATTACCTTCTGGAGATGTTCCCTTATCCGTCGGGAAAGATCCATATGGGGCATGTGCGCAATTATACTATCGGCGATGTGGCAGCGCGCTTTAAGATGATACAGGGCTATAGCGTATTACATCCGATGGGTTTTGATGCCTTTGGCCAGCCGGCGGAAAATGCCGCGATAAAAAATAAGACCAAGCCGGATATCTGGACGCATAAATGTATTGATTGGATGAAGCTGGAGTTGGAGAGAATGGGTTTTTCTTATGATTGGGAAAGAGAAGTTTCTACCTGTGACGCTAGCTATTATAAATGGAACCAATGGATATTCCTGAAGATGTTCGAACGCGGCCTGGCTTATAGAAAAGCAGCGACGGTGAATTGGTGCCCGTCCTGTGAAACGACATTGGCGAATGAAGAAGTCATCGAGGATGGCTGCTGGCGCTGCCACGCCAAGGTAGAGCAGAAAGATTTAGAGCAATGGTTCTTAAAGATCACCGAATATAAAGAGCGCCTCTTAGAAGATTTGACGCAGTTAAAAGATTGGCCGGAGAGGGTCTTGAGCATGCAGACGAACTGGATCGGCAAAAGCCAGGGCGTTGAGATATATTTCCGTCTTAAAGACACCGAAACCACTATTCCGGTTTTTACCACGCGCGTGGATACAATATTTGGCGCAACTTATATTGTCTTAGCCCCGGAGCATCCTTTAGTAAAAAATATCATCAAAGGCAAACCGCAGGAAAAAGAAGCTTTAAAGTTTATCGATAAGGTTGCCCGCGAAAGTAACGCCGCGCGTATCTCTTCTGATGTAAAGAAGGAAGGTGTTTTTACCGGCAGTTACGCAGTCAATCCTGTAAACAACGAAGAGATCCCCATTTGGGTAGCGGATTATGTCTTAATGGAATATGGCACTGGTGCAATTATGGCTGTGCCTACGCATGACCAGCGGGATTTCCTGTTTGCTAAAGAGCACAAATTAGCGATGAGAGTCGTTATAAAGTCGCCAAGCCGTAATGCCGCCATGTCACCAGATGAAATGAAGGAGGCCTACGAAGGCGATGGTACACAGATTAATTCTGCTCAATTCGATGGGCTAGCTAACCAGGAAGCTAAAACAAAGATTGCGGAATGGATGGGACAGACCGGAATCGGTAAAATTAAGACGCATTGGCGCCTGCGCGACTGGCTTATCTCGCGTCAACGTTACTGGGGCACGCCTATACCGATGATTTATTGCCCTAAATGCGGGGTTGTTCCTGTCCCTTATGAGAATTTACCCGTTGAATTACCCAAAGATGCGCCTTTTACCGGCGAAGGCGGCAGCCCCTTAGGTAAAGTAAAAGAATTTGTGAATGTAACCTGCCCTAAATGTAAAGGCCCGGCCCGCCGTGAAACAGATACTATGGCGACCTTCTTTGATTCCTCCTGGTATTTTTTAAGATTCTGTTCGCCTGGCTTTGACAAAGAGCCTTTTAGTAAGCAGGAAGCAAAATATTGGATGCCGGTTGACCAGTATATCGGCGGTATTGAACATGCGATTTTGCATTTATTATATTCGCGCTTTTTCACTAAATTTTTTAAGGACTTAGGCATGATAGATTTTTCAGAACCTTTTACCCGCCTGCTCACGCAAGGGATGGTTTTAAAAGAAGGCGAGGTAATGTCTAAATCGCGCGGCAACATCGTTGACCCGGATTCCATTATTAAAGAATACGGCGCAGATACTTTAAGGCTATTCATTCTTTTTGCCGCTCCTCCGGAGACTGAATTGGAGTGGGATGACCGCGGCATAGAAGGCGCCTTCCGTTTCCTCAATCGCGTCTGGCGCATACAGGATAATTTAAAAGATAAATCCGATGCCCCTTTAATCAGGATTATGCACAAGACGATTAAAAAAGTCACTGAAGATATCGAGAGCTTTAAGTTCAATACTGCGATCGCCAGCATTATGGAATTTGTCAATGCCATCTATCAGTCGCAAGCGGATAAGGAAGTTTTTTCCAATCTGCTCATTATGCTTAGCCCCTTTATCCCGCATTTTGCGGAGGAGCTATGGCAGGCACTTGGCAATAAAGAGAGTATTTTTAAAGCCGAGTGGCCGAAATATAACCCGGCTATGCTTATCGAAGCGAATGTGACTATCGTTATCCAGGTAAATGGCAAGGTCCGCGCAAAAATAGAAGTGCCCTCCGGTACTGCCGAAGCCAGGCTCAAAGAACTGGTTTTAGCCGATGAAAAGCTAAAACCCTGGCTCAACAGCCCCATCAAGAACTTTATCCTTGTCCCCAATAAACTGGTCAATATTGTCATATAATTTGAAACCGCTTTCTTAAACCCCTATATATTCGGTTGTAACCCCGGAAATAATCAGGTATATTTATTGGGGGTATTCCCATGGAGGAAAGATATACTTCATTTAACCGGCGTTCATACACCAGGTATATCATCGAATCCGCTGCCACCCTGGTTATTAATGACAGCGTAAGGATCCCTGTTGTCTTAAGGGATATCAGCGCCAGAGGAGCCGGGGTCTTTAGCAATTATCCGCTTACAGCCAATGATAAGGTGGAAATTATCATTGATTATTATTTCCAACGGCCTGTGTGCCGTAAGGCCAATGTCGTCTGGTCAAAAGAAGAAGATAATAATTTATGGCGGGCAGGCTTAGATTTTGGCGTAGATAATCTCCTGGAAGTCACGCAATTTTCTTAAGTTATGCTCCCGACAGCCGCTCTTAACCTGCCCCTTTAGCAATATCAATAATCGTTTGACACTTAGAAAAGAAGTGATAAATTAGTGTTTAAAAGGACATTGATATGGCTGAAAGACGAGAATACATCAGGTATGACATTGAAGGGCACATAGACCTTAAAACAGAAGATGGCGCGATCTCCAGTTTTAAGGTCGATGTAATTGATATAAGCTTTCTTGGCGTCTCTGTATATTCGAAGGAAAAAATAGACATACTTGATAAGATCGTATATTTTGAATTAATTTCAGGATTGCTGGAACAGCCTTTAATCGGTAAAGGCAGGGTTAAATATATACATGAAGAAATAAGGAACAAAGCCCCGGTTTTTAGAATGGGGTTGGAATTTATCGATATGGATAAGAGCGCCCTCTTGCATTTTTTGAATATAACCCAGGAAATGCTGGCCTTAAAGATCAGAAGGGCCGGCCATGCGCGAAATGGCCCCGATATTCCCGATTCTTTTGGCACATATTGATTTGAAACCGTTTTCCCCGCCTTAACTAAATCCTCTTGAAATCGTAAAGAAAATAAGACATATTTTTAGTGTAGCTTAAAAGCACTATTTACCGATAAAGCCGTATTCCGGAGGTCTGGGATGCGGCAAGCCACGGGGTAAAATATGTTAAAGCCAGGCCTTGAAGACAGGAGGATGTTCGCGAGGTTGCCGGCAACAGTATGCTTAGGGTACGTAAATATCGATTCTAATAAAGAAGGAAAGTGCCAAACGCGCGATATTAGTGCCAACGGTATAGGTTTGGTTACCGATAAGAAATTACGGACCTCTACTACTTTAGATATCTGGCTCGATGTCCCTGGCTATAGCGATCCCTTTTATACACGAGGCGAAGTAATTTGGGTGACCAGGGTTAATCTTAGCAAGTATCATGTTGGTGTGAAATTAGAAAAACCGGAATTAATGACGATAGCGCGGATTTTAGAATCCGTAAAGACAGAGCAAAATACATCTTCCCAAGACCAGCGAGTCACGCCGAAAAAGCTGCTTTCAAAATTCCTTATTTTTTTCCGCGTTCGCTCCGCATAACTTAATATTAAAATCTTCGTAATCCTTGTTAGATTTTTATTTGTATCGCGTCTATTAAGGCAAGGAAAGAGGAAGATTTATGTTAGGCCTGACTCCCCAGGAGCGTAAAACAATCATTTTTTTAATCAGCATAGCATTGTTCGGCTTGGGTATAAAATTTATCAGTAATAATAATCCTTATCTAAGCAAGATCACGAAGGCAGATAATCAGATTGCCAGGATAGATATAAATAGGGCGGGGCTCCAGGATTTATTGCGTACGCAGAGGATAAGCCCGAAACTGGCAGGAAAGATTATAGGGTACCGCCAGGAACGCGGCCGTCTTAAGAGTATCGATGAATTGAAAGACATAAAAGGCATCGGTGAATACAGGTTCCAGAAATTGAAAGATTTGTTTTTCGTGGAATAAAATAATGAAGCGGCCCCTGGTTTTCCTGGCGCTTTTCTTCTCTTTGGGCATATTTGTGTCCAGCCTGATAAGGGTTCATCTGCCCTTTTACCCGGCAACAGTAATATTTTTTATTTTTAGCCTCTTCTTTATAAAAAAAGGATTAATCTTTGATATACTGATATGTTGTACTGTTTTTTTTCTGGGCATCTCCGCATTAAAAAATTACGAATTTTTGCCCCGTAGCCACATCTTAAATTTTATCCCTTACTACCACAATGAGTTATATACCGTAAAAGGCTTTGTCAACAGTCCGCCAATATCAAGGTTTAACAAGGTTTCTTTTGTCTTTAACGTGGATGAGGTGCAATTTAATGGTGCCAAATATAAATGTTGCGGCGAAATTATGGTATATACAGAAGGCAAGCAGGATCTATCTTATTCTGAAGGATTAATACTTACCGGTAGCCTCAATCAGCCCTTCCGGTACGGTGGCTCTAAACGGAATAATTATAACCGCTATTTATACAATCAGGGTATCCGTTTAATTATGCGCGCTAAGTTTATAGAAAGGAGCCTCTGTCTAAATAAGAGCTGTATGTCGGCAGTGCGAAGATTCTCCCTTTGGCTAAAAGAGAGGATTGAGAAGTTGATTTTTAGGCGCGCCTCAAATTTAACCGCGACTATTCTCGATGCAATGATGTTGGGAGAAAAAAAGAATATCCCCGTGCTTATAATCGATGCGATGGTAAAAACAGGCACTATA
>Ga0265297_10002866_pt1 | contig 33232 bp, 41 predicted proteins | sample Munlanlwell13791_FD_192502 | JGI IMG/M metagenome (GOLD analysis project Ga0265297, IMG submission 192502) | Leachate microbial communities from a municipal landfill in Southern Ontario, Canada - Leachate well 137-91 | ecosystem: Engineered > Solid waste > Landfill > Unclassified | place...
CGGTTATAACGTAATAGTTCATCGAAACGTTTTTCTTTCCAAAGTTGGCCTGGAAGTTTATCGATGTCAATTTTTCCAGCTCCTAATTCTTTTTGTGCAACGTATTCTAAGGAATATGAATCCATTTCCTTGATAACCATTTTCTTGTATGCTTTAAGATAATCTATATTTATTCTTCCTCTGATCCTGTATTCCATACGTTCTCCATTATGGTACGGTTTAATGGGTTGTCCAAGTCTAGAGAGTAATTCGGTCGGTACCTGAAGGGCTTCCATACGTTCATATAGAAAAGGTATATCAAACCTATCACTATTCCAGCCTGTAATAATGTCAGGATCAACATTCTTTATCACCTTTGCAAATTCTATTAATAATTTTCTTTCAGTGTCACATTCTAAATCTGGATGCCACATTAATTCATAGTATTTTCTAGCATATGAATCGTAAGCCACGATAGATAAAATTTGTCCATCGCTTGGTGTAAAACTGGTGGTTTCTATATCAAACATTAAAACTCTAGGTTCTCCAGGACTCACTAACTCATGTGCTTTATCCACCATAAATCTTTTAGTAAAACTAATATCTCCTTCAAAAGTTTCTTCATAATCCTTTTGAATTTGTCTTGACAACCAGAATTTCTTAACATTTCGTTTTCTTACAGGTTTACCAAAGAGGGTCTTATGTTCACCATTATCATCTGGAATATAAAAGTAATGAGTGAAATCATGAACCTCCTTTTCTAACTCATTATATTGATTCCTGATAAAAGTGACAATTTTAGCCCCATCTCTGGTAAATTGCACTTCTACAATTTTCATTTTTTCTGTTTCCTCATATATTCTTCATATTTTTTCCATACATCTGCTATAATATTTATTGAAGATTCAATTTTTTTAGATGCTTTACTTATTTTTGGTATGGTTAATTCTTCACCACACATTTTACATAGTATAATTTCTATTCCAAATTCTTCTTCTGGAACAATTACAAAATCTGTATATCCACATTTTTTACAACTAGCTCTCATATAAACCAACTCCTCCTGTTGAAAAATCACCTATAACTTCATATTCCTTTTTTGGTTCTTCTTTAAATACTGATTTTGTGTTACACATTAAGTTCCATTCAACTATTTGTTTAATAACTTGTAACCAAATATTAGCAGTTGTTTCTGTATGTTCCTCTGTATGTAAAATCATATCTCCTGGTTCAATTGCTAAAACAAAATCAACACCATGATTAACTTCATGTATAAATGAAATTAACTGCATTTCATCTGATAATCCTTCCCATATACGTATTTCTGAATTAATAAAGTCAATCTGAGCAACATTTGCTACATCATTTTCTTTATCAAATAATGGTGGGTCTTTAGTATATCTAATATCATATTCAACACCGCCAATAGAAATAGATGGGGGTATTTTAAATGTAACCATTTTTACAGCTCCATCAGTTCTGGTGCAATTTCATCTATATTAAACTGCTTATTAATAACTCTTCGTTCTTTGGTTAATTGTAACCGTATAAATGCTTCCGGTAGAATAGGTAACATCATTGCTTCTGCATAACCAGTGTATCTTAAAAAACTTCCAGTAAATACATAATGACGTCTTTGTACTATATTTTTACCACTTTCAGTTGGCATGAATATTGGTCTTGAAAAATGTTTACACCTGTGATTATGTCCCTGCATGTAAATATCAGCGACTATATGTTGTGTTTCTCTGATCATTTTTCCTTCAGCTGTATGTTCATGCATGGATGAACCTTTACCATGACTAGTATAGATTTTAACATCCTCACCATTTATTTTAAATGTGTCAATGAATTGTGTACCTGATTTAGTCTCTAATGCCTGTGCTATAATTTTCATTACGTCTAAATCAAAATCTTTTGATAATCTCGCTTCGTGATTACCAATGCATGATGAAATGATATCTTTTTTATATGGTTTAAATGCATCAATCACGTAATCTAATTGATCATTTAATGTCATATTTGTTCTGAATGAAGCATTCCCTACCTGTTTATTTGCAGATTCTGTTAAATCTCCACATAAATAAATACGTTTATATCCTTTAATTGCATCAATTTGATCTAACATTAAATTAAAATATTCTTCATTAAATTCTTGACTACCTACATGAAGATCACTGATAGGTATAATATGCACGAACTGATTCCCTTTTAACCTATAACTTTTTTTGACCATTCTTTTTTCTCCGTTTCTTTTTATCTTTTCTCAAATGCTTTGTACCATATTTTGTCCATATTTTTCCGGGCTCTGCATTATAAAATCCATCCCGATGTATATATGTCAATTCAAGAAGATTTGCCATAAAATAATCTTCTTCCATATCAATTACTTCAAATTGCCATCCTTTACGCCATTTATTAAATGTTCTTTGCATATGAGGATTGGCATGTTTCTTTAAATATAAAGCTTGCATATGTTGTTTGAATCTTCGGGTTGGATTTGTTGTTTGTCCGATATAACATTTCTTGATATATTTATGATAAATCCTGTAGATGTAATTCATTTATGATTCTCCCGCCAATTAATTAATAGCAAGAGATAACCAACAATTTCTTTTAAGTCACTGTCATATTTAGGGTCATCGATATTCATGAGTTTAATACGACCAAGTTTATCATCAAGACGTACACCGATTAGAACTTCTGGATCTGCAAGTTTATTAAATACAACCTGAGGACTGTATATAGAATCCCCATATTTGGCATTTTTCTTTACTAATTTTTCTTCTAAGATTTCATCCATTATTTTCTGGATATCTTCTCGTTTAAACTTCATGTAAAATCACCTTTTGGTATAGGGTAAATGGTATATTTATACCATTTTCCCATCATCAATATTTAGCCAAACTTCATCAATGATCTTAGCAGTGTTATTATCACACCACACTCTACCTATATCATGCTGGCTACCTACACTAAGTGCTGCTGCTGGATCTACACGTGTCCATTCAGTAAATTCTTTTCCATAAATTTGCATTCTTATATGTCCACCACTTGTACATTGTACTCTAACATACCGCACAGTATATCCCATTTCCCGGGCTAAATCTCCACTTAATTGTGTAATATCTGTACAATTAAGTCCAGTTTTATTTTTCAATGCTTCAATTGCTTGGTCTCTAGTTTTAATATCATTATAATAATATCCATATCCACGACCTTTGATTTTATTATAATATTCTGTGAAACTATTAAACTGTCCAAGGAATGCTTCTAATTTTGTTTGTATTGGTCCAACTGTTCTTATAACTGGTGGTGTTTTAAAATAAACTCTTGTGGGCCATTCTCCATTTTTATCTCTATAAGCCACCCATCTTTTAAACATATCAGCATATGTATTCCAGTCAACATGGTCTTTACCAATAATTGATATAAAAACCATTTTTGGTGTTGTTTTAGTTCTTTTAATGAATGCTGCAACTCTTTTCATCATATCTTCAAACTGAGCCCGGGTCACATATCCATCTGTATTACTCACATCTTGCATTCAATCTGCCTCCTTTTTATAAAACTTAATTGCGTTGTGACTTTATCACGTCTAAATGTATAACTCATATCAATTGGAATATCATCAATTGATTCAATTATTTTTTCTATTTCTTTAATTTTCTTCATTAACTCTTCCATTTCGCTCCCTCTTCACATTCCGTTTTGCTTGTTCATATCGTTCTTGAGATAATCCTATCATCATTCCAAAAATTGCTGATTCAGAAAAACCTCTTTTTATTAAATCTTCTATTCGTAATTTCATATGGCCCACCTCAGCCCACCTTAAGCCCACCTCCAGGCCCACCTCACCTAGAACCATGGAGCTGGCTTTAATTTACCAAATGGGTTTTTAGAGTACTTATCACTATTTTTTTCTTTACCTATTTTTTCATAAATTTCCAGAGGTGTGGCCCCATAGATGTATGGGATTTCTTCAACATATTCATCAATTAATTTTTGGTCAAAGTCAATAGGTTTATGTCCAAGTTTTTCATGTTGTGATATTATATATATATTTTTATTACTTCTAGGAACTTTTTCAATTGCTTCAATTAAACCCGCATCCGATAAATTCCTAAATATATCACCATATTGTAATCCTCTAAATTTCCTATTTTTTCGTAATTCTAATTGTGCACTTCCAACTGAAAATATAGTTTTACATTCTTTAATATGAATTTCACCTTCTAAAAATTCATGTAACTCTGCTTCACTATATTCCTGATAATATTTTAATAATTGATTAAATACATTTATTGCAACACCACTTAAATTATTTGATGGATTCATTAATTGAGCAACAATCATATTATCCTGTTTAGTTGAAATATAATAATACATACCATCAACATCAATCATTTCACGTTCATGCGCATGTAAATATGTAACAATTTTAACTAATTCAGGATATTTAGTTAATGCTCTTTTAAAATATTCATCATCTTCAAACCACTTTTCAAGACAATAATAATACGGATTAATTACATCTGTATCATCTCTTCCAATTGTTTGGAGATATCCATGTAGCATAGGTAATTCATTTCTTATAATATTCTTTGTTTTCTTATTCCAAATAGAACCAGATTGCATATATCGTACAAACATTGATACCTGTTCATCGCTTGATTCGGGGGTTGCTGTTAATCCTCTGCTTAAAAATTGATCATCAACATTTTCTGTATTTACTGATGTAAATAATACACTAGGATATCCTTTTAATTCCATGAGTATTGTTTGTCTTTCACCTGTTACTGGATCTGGATTATCTGCTACTGCTTCAAATTCATCATGTCCTTCTGTTGTCATCTTTTTGTATTTATGCATTACTCGTCTATAATCTTCGTAATCTTTTGGGTCACCTAAATCTCCCATAGTTAATATCTTTTTATCTAGATAATCCAGTCCTTGAATCTGTCCTTTTCGTACTAATGCTGCTGGAGTTTTTAATCCATTTTCAATAAATTTCTGTGGCACTAAATTAAGCACGGCTTCTTCTATAAATGATTTACCTTCACCAGCCTTTCCTAATGCCATAAACCATAATGGTTTAACTCCACTGAATGTTCCAAATGCACATAAGAATCCAATTAAAACATTTCTTGCTTCTCCTCCACTAAACCATCTTGAAAGATATTCAAGATATCCAAATAATGTTAAATCGTTTTCATCTAAGAATTCATAAAATCTATCTGCTTCTTTGTGTATTTGTTCTATTTCATATTCTTCTTCTTTTTTACGTTCTTGTTCTCGATATGTATCTAATTCACTTATAAAATCTATATATTGTTTTTTGATATTATCAAGTGCTAATGATAAATTAAGTCTTAATATCTTTGCATCAAAATTTTTAAGTATACTGTTACCAAGTTCAATACGTTGCATGATTTGTCTAAAATCATCACTGTTTGTTGTAATTTTATCAATAGATTTTGATAACTGTTTTTCAGCAATCTCAGCTGTAGTTTCACCAGTTTCTTTATTATATCCACGGATGAATAATGTTTGTAATCCTTTATCTAAATCGATTTCAACTGATAAAACAAATCCATCTGTAAACTCACTAAATAATTCTTTCATCTACTCACCTCCCTCAAATAAATAAAAAAATAGAGGAAGTTTAATACGCGTATAATACTTCCTCTGCTACTTTTTCCCATTCTACTTTACCAGGTCTCCTATTTTCATGGTCAATGATTACAACATTATCTACATTGAAAAAGGTAATAAATTGCCCTTCTCCACTATACTTACGTCCAATGATTGATTTACCTTCTAAGTCAATATTGACAACGAGAATATTATGAAATATTGTTTCTCCCATTCTAATATCAACAATTCTATTAACATGTCCTAGTATCTGTTTCTCCCACGATTTCATCATTATCTTCGTCCCCCACCAAGTTCATTATCTGTTATTATCCCTGCTACCCAATCACCGAACATGAATGTTTCACTTAAATAATGTACTTCAAAGTCGGTATGGAATTTAATTATCTGTTTAACTATTGCTTCTAAGTATTTGAAAACTTTTTCTTCAAGTTCTAAGAAATCACCATGATGATCAATTATTTCTACACCTTCACTTGTAATCCTATAAATTAATTGTTTTCCTGACATTTTTCTAGTGTTTCTGTGATATATATTAATATCTTCTTTTTCTTTTTCGAAGTCATCACCATATGCTTGTCTTAAAACATTTTTAATAGCTGCATGTGTTGGTGGTGGTAAAATACTTTTAAGTTTACTTTCAATGATAATATTCTCTGTTACATAATGTACAGTTGTGTACATATGTTTTTCTTCATACATCATTTCAACTTCAACAGCGCCATCTGAATATATGGTCCCAAGAACTTCATTTGTTTCTCTTAATATTGATGAACCATCCTTAAACGCACCGGATAGAAACATTGTGTTTTTATGATATGATACATATGTTCCATGGAATTTAATTAATGTTCCAAAGAACTTTCTGTAATTACCTTCATTACGAATCTCTACTTCTAATTCACCTTCGTTCTCCATGATAAGTTCTTTTTCGTCTCTAAGTATTTTTGGTAGAATTTTATCAAGTATGATACTTGTTACAATTTTATCTTCAAACTCAGCTGAAACAGTAGTTTCATGTCTACCTAATTTAATCTTAAATTCACCATCACTAATCATTTGATGGGTTAATTGTTTAAATGCACGCATATTTCTCAACTCCTATAACTCTTTATCTTTAAAGTATCTATCATATCTATTATATTGATACCAAGTGTATCCATTTTTCATAATCATTTTAACTCTTTCTTCTTTATCAGTTAATTTTTTCTCTGGTTTTATAAATTTTCTTATTGTATCTAAAAAGCTCATATTATCACCTATTTAAATAATTCTTTAAACTCTTTCTTAGTATATCTATGACCTTTAACTAAAAATGTATGATCTTGTTTATTACGCTTTTCCCATCTACGTGTTGCGAGATCATAATCATTTATTTCTTCATCGTCTTCTATAAACATTTTATTTTCTTCACACATTCATATCACCTCAAAAATATATGGAGAATTATTCTCCAGTGTAGATATCGTAGTCTTTAAAGTAGAAACTAGATTTTCCTGATTTCTTTTTACCAAGATATACTATTTTTACTGGTGTTCCTTCTTCAATTGTAGCCATTTTAGTTTTAAGTACAGCTGATGGGAATACAATATATTCTATTTCATCATCATCAAGATCGGTGAATTTCCAAAACATTTTCTCTTCATCGTCTCTTTTGTACTCAACAATCTCTAAAAGTCTACCCATAAATTCTTGTCCTTCTGTTTCAAAACGAACGATTGTGGCTTCTTTTTTCTCTACATTTTTAGATTCGATTTTATTCCATTTCATTTATATCACTCCGTACAGTTCTTTTCTTACAAATTTATATATTTTTTCAGCACTTATTGGATCTTCAAAATATCCTAAGTGTTTTCGTTTACCACTATAATGTATTTGGGATTGCCAACATTTTCTTTCTGGGTTTCTATCTCTGCTAAAACTTGTTCCTAAAAAATTACCTCTATGATTATTTTTACTAACAGCTGCTTTACTTTCAAATGAATTTTTAGTATAGCCGTGTAATTTCATATGTGTATTTTTAGACATTACAATTAAATTATATCTTTCATTGTTTTTTCTATTTCCATCTTTATGATGTGTTTCCCATTGTTTATGTGGTATTTCTTTTTCTAACCAAGTTAACAAACGCTTCATTACTTCACGGTGTTGCATTTCACCGGTTTCAATATTACGTAGATAGCCTCTATCTACCATATACGACATGTTTTCTTTCTCCTTCGTTCATTTCGTCCCGGTACTCCTTCTCAGGTCCCTAGGACTAAAAAATAAAAAAGGATTATTTTCTAAATTTGAGGTAAGCTAATAAACTAATTACAAGTAATCCAATGATAATAGCAACTGATATTAATTGAAGCTGTGTCATTAATAATGCACAGCCAATGATTGCTGCTATTGGCACATATGGATAGAATGGTACTGGGAAAGGAATCTTCATTCCTGGGTTTAACTGTCTTATACGTATTGTACACACTGCAACTAATATGAATATAATTAATGTTAAACCATTAACTAAATCAAATATAGATGCTAGTGGAGAAAATCCAGCGAGAAACATTGATACTATAGCTACGATAACTACTGCGTTGAATGGTGATTTAAACCTTTTATGTAGTTTACCGACACTTTTTGGTAACAATCCATCTCTACTCATAGCAAACATTGTTCGTGGAATTACAAACAATGATACTAATAATGTTGTTGTTAAACCTGCGAGTACACCAGTTGTAACGATAGTCATGAGCCAATTAAGACCTACATATTCAAGAGCATACTGTATAGGTATATCTAAACCTGCAAAGCTAGTGTAAGGAACCATACCAGTTAAAACTACTGCCATTAATATATATAATACTGAGCAGAAGAGTAATGATATAATAATTCCTAATGGTAAGTTACGTTTTGGATTCTTAGCTTCTTCAGCTGCTGATGCAACAGCATCAAACCCTGTGAATGCAAAGAATACCATAACTGTACCTGTGAGTATACCAGTTAATCCTAATGGAGCAAATGGTACAAAGTTTGCTGGGTTAATAAATAGTCCACCTACAACTCCGAATATAATAATAATAGCTACATTGACTATTACTATTAAGTTATTTACTGTTGTACTTTCTTTACTTCCTAATGCCACAATTGCTGCAAGTACTAATATAATCAGTACTGCAGGTAAATTAATTAATCCAAATGAAGGTAAGATTATTCCTAATGATTTAAATAATCCATAGAAGTAACCAGACCAACCAATAGCTACAACTGCAGCTACTACTGTATATTCTGTAATATGAATTACACCTGCTAAATATGCGTATACTTCACCCAATGCAACTTGACAATATGTATATAACCCTCCCGAGACGGTTATTATACTTGTAAGTTCCGCATAACAAAATGAAATAAATGCACATAGGATTGCACCAATAATAAATGAAACTATTACTGATGGTCCTGCTATGGCGGCTGCTAATCCTGATGCTATAAATATACCAGCACCAATAATACAACCGACACCAATAAAAATAAGAGATAGTAAACCTAAAGTTCTTTCAAACTTTTCTTTACCTTTCTCGATTTCAACTGCTTCCTCAATAGTTTTACGTGTGAAAATTGAGGTCAAGGAAAACACTCTCCTTAACCGAACATTGGGTCATCATTTCTAGGTGACATTGGATACCATTTAGTTGGTTCATTATCTTCCCAAGTTACACCTTCTTTTTTCTTTTCTGGTTCTTTTGTTTCAACTACTTCTTCTTTTTCTTCTTCTTTTATATATTCACCATGATCTTCTAACATTTTCATAGCAGTCTCTAGTTTATATTCAGCTTCATTTTTTTCCTTTTCAAGCTTATATGCCTGGTCATTTAGATGACCTACCATTTTAATTAAGTCCATCATAGCTTCTTCTAAGTATTCACCAAGATCTTCAAATCTTAAATCAGTTTGAGCTTCTACATCAGCTAATGCTTGTTTAGTCTGTTTTAAAAACTTTTTACTCACTTTTATTTTAATTTCAACTAATTCTTCACTCATTTTCTACTCCTCCTAATTATAATATTAATTCTGCATAATAATGATATGCACATACATGGCCATAATGTTTACATACTAATTTTTTTTCTTCATCAGTCATTTTATCATGCCATACTGGTAGTTGTTCTATTAATGCGCCATATGGGCAAATCATTCCATCACTGTCTTGGCATGGGAAATAAAGTTCTTCTTCTTCTGGTCCCCATTCACAAATTAATTTACCTTTCTCAAGGACCCATTTTTTTATCTCAACCATATTATCACACTCTTCTTTTTATTCCTTCTTTTATTAATTTTACTACAAATTTACTCCGGAATACACCTTCTGCCTCCGCCAGTGATTCTAACTCTGCAATAAGGTCTTTATCTAAATATATTGAAATGCTTCTTTTATTCCCGTACTCTGATGGAATTTTAATCCCCTCCTTCTATTTCTTTTATTACAAATTCATATATTATTCTTGCACTTAGTGGATCAGGAAAACCTGCAATTGTTTTTAAATGTTTTTTATATTGTATGTTTAATATAAATTTATGAGTTTTTCTATATCTAACACCTGCTGGAAAAATTCCATTTGTTGAAAGATTATTATTATTTTCTCGTCTATTTACTTTTCTAAGATTTTCCTTTTTATTATTTCGTTTATTTCTATCAATATGATCTGTATCTTCTTCTGGCCATTTCATTAATAATCTATGTACATAGAATTTCTTTTTTCCATATTGACTATAAATATATCCAGATGGTAATTCCCACCATTTAAAAACGGAAATAATCGGTAAATCTTCTTCGTCAATCTCAAAAATTCCTTTATTTGTTGGATAATACAATAGTATTCCTCCTTTTTAGCTATATTCTGTAGAAATCTAATATAATATTTAAAGGGCTCCGTAGAGCCCATTTTTTGCGAGATGATCTGAATGAATATAATTGAGGGACCACTACTTCCCTCTCTTCCTCATTACTTAGTGTCTGGTGGAGTATCTTGTTACTATTCTATAGAAACATTTATATAGTATAAGAGGGGATCCCTGGAGATCCCCATAGTTTGTGGTGATTTTTCTTTCGATACCCGTCCATCCACCCATTCGTATCAAATTATATAACAAAGTTTCGTTCTTGACATGCTTCTGTTTGGAACATTATATCATAATGTGTTAATCCAAATGGGGGACGTGTACGTCTTAGTTTATGTATTTTTCCTTCGTATTTTATTTCTAATGTTTCTACTTCTAATGCTTCGCATAATGCATTACAGTGATATCCATTGCCTATTATATCACTTAGATATAGGTCGTTGTCTACTACTTGCATTGGTGCCATGTAGATTAGTTCTAGTAAATCAATTTCATTTTCTAGTCGTGGTAATTCCTTTTTTACTGGTTTAGTTGACCAATCTATTACTTCTGCCATATTTTACACCGCCGATGGATTAAATACTCCTATTATTGTTACCTGGAGATATAATGTTGTATTTGGTGTACTATTTTGTACATCAACACTTACTTGCCACCCTCCTTGCATGGATGTACTTGAAGCCCATTTTACTTCTAATCCAGCTGATCCATCACTACTCCCATCATAAAATGTAGGTATAACATTGAGTACATCGTTGATTAAATATGAACAATTTGTTGCATAATCTACTGCATCTCCAATTTTACGCTGTACAATTAATGTGCTTCCATTACCACTTCCATCTGTTGCTACTGTGATATTTGCATTTTCAATAATATTTACTGGTTCTCCATATTGTATCGAACCACCAAAACTTCTTTGTCCCTGTGAATAATACGCTGTACGATTTCCAAATTGAAGATACATATAGTCAACTATTATTCCCTGGTTTGGTTCTAGTGAATGTACTGTTGATAATTCGAATTTATATTCATATTTTGCATCAAATTGTAACCATTGGTTTGCTAGGTAATTGTAATCTGATCCTCTTGGTGTGATTCCTATGTCACCTGACATACGATCATTAACAAAGCTTAATGGACTTGTTTTTATTATCTGTTTGGTTCTTGGGTGTCTTTTATATATATATCCTGTTAATATATTAGTGTATCGTGCTATTGGTGTTCCACCATCTCCTAGTACTGTCCAGAATACAACTGATAATAGCATTGTGTCTCTGAGTGTTCCTGCTGCAAACCATTTACTTTCAATAACCTTTTGCCCGGGACCATCTGCTCTTACTGCTTCTCCTCCAAGATATTCAACTTCATCTCCTTGATCATATATTATATATCCGTCTGGACCTTTTAGATCATATGAATCAATGATGAGGCCGGGGTTTCCCCCGACTCCTTTTATAGTTGATTCAGATGATACATGTGATCCTGTACTACGCTGTATTGTCATATTTTTATACCTCATATTCATAATCGATTTGTGTTATTTCTAGGCTATCATCTTCATCGCCTATAAAGTTTATTCTTGTTGTCATTCCTATGTATTTGTCTAGATCGGTTGCTCCTACATTATACACGGTTGCATCATTTAAAAACATTTGTTTACTGTAGTTCCATGTGTCACTTCCCTGGTTTTTCCATCGTATCATCATTGGCTGGTTTCTTGCCCATGTGCTTGGCATTTCAAATTCGTATTCATTTCCATAGTCGATTGTACTTGCTGTTGCTGGTGTTATTACTAGATCATCCCATGTTCCTGCACTATCACCATTTGCTCCTAAACCTTTGTATCTTCCTGGTATTACCTTTTTAACTGTTGCTCTTGTTCCATATGCTACATTGTTTAGGTATGTTGTTCCATCTACTTTTACTGTTATGTTGAATCCATCATCGATTATTTCGAATGCATATTCTGTTGCTGTTCCTAGTTTTGCTCCTAGCCAGTTTGCGCTTGTTATTTGTGTCCCGCTTCTACGGTCATATTCTACTAATCGTATTACTTGGTTTGCTCCATTCCAGATTGTATCTACACATATTAGTGTTCCATCATTTAATGATGGGGATGCTCTTGGTTCCCATAATCTTATATATGGTGTTCCTCCAACTGCTCCTTGAGTATCAAGTTTAAATCTGAATGTTGCTGTATATGCAATATTATTATCTTTAAAGAATACCTGGTTTAATGAACTGTCTGAACCATTTCCTGTATGTTTAAGACTGTATGTTCCGGTTACTGGATCAACAGATTCTACTGCTAATGTTCCAGCTATTGCTGTGAATTCTCTGTATGGCCATGTACGTGCTCCACTTAAATCGTTATCTTCAAAGTCATCAGTGTATATGTATACTACTTCACTTAATGCGTTGATATCATCAAAGTCTGTGTATGCTTGTTCTGCTGTGAATGATTCTGCCATGTTGTATGGGGCTCCGATTTGGTAACAGCGTACATAATCAAAACTGGCTGTTCCATTTCCTTCACCATCATTTTTAAGGTATATACTGAATGTTGTACCGAGTATATATTCGTTAAGACTGTTTGCTCCTAGTGTTATCCAGTCATATCCATTCCTGGAGTATTCCCCTATAACTAGGTTGTTTATTCCATCTAGTATTAATCGCATCCAGATTGGTCCATCTGCCATGGCTTCTTCTTCATATTTTTGTTCTTGTATTGTTGTATTTGCACCGCTGAGCGTTCGTACCATTTTCATGTTTTCATTATATTCTGCGGTTTGATATAGTTGATGATACACATCTATATGATTGTTTGCATTTATATCATAGCTTATTCCTGCTCTTACCGCTCCATTTGTTGTTCTTGCATGTTTTGTTAGTTTAGCTTCAAATATTGTTGTTTTTGTATATCCTGGTGCTGCTCCTCCTATATATAATCTTGGAGCGGTGTCTGTTCCACTTTCATATACTGCTGCTGCTGCTATTCCAAAGTCTATTTCACTGTTTGGTGCATCTCTTGCCCATTCTTTTGTCCCCGCTGAATAATTTGTTCCAGCCCATCTTGCTGGGAATTCACTGAACTCACCGTTATCTTGCCATTCATAATAGAGTCTTGCATTGTTATTTGTTGGTATAACTTGTACCCAGTCAATATTTGCGTAACTATTTCCCGCTGCTGCACTTGATACATTTTCATTATATATTATACTTGTTATAGTTGATACATCAAATGATATATCATCGGTATCTCTTACATGTTTTACTGTATCCCATTTTCTACAATCTTTGCTTATTTCAAGTGTTACACCTTTACCCATACTTGAACTATATGATGCATTAACTCTTAATCTTATATATAATGGGGCATTGTCATCATGTGCATAATATTCATTTCCAGCTGTAAATGATGTTCCTACTCCACCTACAAATTGTGTTAAGTATACATCACTATGGTCAACTGAACATGCTATATAATTATTTGTATCTGTTCCTACTCCAAATCTATGATCATATGCTCCACTGTTTGTTTTATAATAATCATTTAAACAGAATATTACATCGAATGATTCACCAGTTGCATCTGTATCAATTTCTTCATATGCATATATGTTACCAGTTTGTCCAGCATTCATTGTTCCAGTTAAATATCCAGCTGCTTCTGTTATTGTTTTATTTGCATCTGTACCACTTGTACTCCATGATAATGTTGCATCATCAAATAAGTCAGTAAACCATGGATGTCCACCTAATGTACTATCACTAGCATCTGCTGCACTACTATTACCATAATACATCCAAACATATTTAATATTAGGATTTGAATATACATCTTGTTGAGCTTCAGCTATACCATAATAATATCCATAATTACCCCAGATTTGACGGTAATCCTTTTCACGGAATCCATAATACCATGGCATTAACACTAAATATTTAGCTGTTGTACTATCTGTTTTACTAATTCTCCAATGATCTAATTCTGTTATTCCATCAAATCCACAGAATCTTATATCTGCAAAATCTGTTTGCATATGTGCATCATATGTTACATCTACAGTAAAATACCAGAAATCTTGGTTTATAGAGTTAAGTGCCTGGGTATTACTTATTCCATCGTATTCACCATATCCTTTTAGTATTTGTGGAGATTCTTGTATTGGTATTCCTTTACGATATGCCCAGTCTGAATCAAACCATGCTGCTGTTAATTCAACATCATCATAAGTATCACGGAGTAATGGCATATTAAATCGCATATTACCTAAAATAGTTGATTCACTTGTATCTGCTGTTATTGCACTTGCACATGCACTTTTAAGTAAATCAAGTGTTAATGTTGATTCTGCACCGGTTTGTGTGCTTAATATATTACGTTCATATATTAGTGTTTCTAATCCGAGGTTATCTAGTCCATAGAATTGATATGACCCGGAATGTGCATCTTCTGTTGCTACTTTTTTATATTTTACTGTTATCTTATTCCAGATTGGTGCCATATATTCAGATACACGGAACCGATTTTCTGCTACTCCAACTTCAGTATCAAATAATCCACTGGGCATCCATTTAAGATTATCTCCATCATTACAGATAAAATTTGATAGTTGACCTAATCGGTCAACAATACTTGCACCTTTATAACTTACTTTTTTTGTTACCATAATAGGCCTCCTATTTCATGTATGCTCCACTACTTGTATTTAATCCTGCTTCTTGATTTCCAAATGTTTTATAGCTTAAACTGTTACTTGTACTTCTTAATGCTTGTTGTAGTTTCATTGATTGTCTTATGTAATGCATAAAGCTTCTATGTGGTTGGTTGAAACTTAGTTCTGTTGTAAAGAAGTTATTTACACAATCTAATCTGTATTTAATTGATTTAACTTCTTGGGGTCCTCGTATTCTTCGACTTGGAATTGTTACATTTATGTATTGTCCTGGTTCAAATAATACACTACCTTTAACTAGTACATCGAATGATGGATAATGAAATGCTTTTTCATTTAATTGATTTGTTGCTAATCTTTCTGCATCTAATTGTGTTTTAACATCGCTTAAGAATTCATGATCCATTACATAATTATACCATTGAATTGAATCTAACTCCTTTTTAACTATTGCTCCAGTTCTAGTATCATCATAATTAAATGTTCTATGAGCAAAGTTTGTTAATCCCCAGTCCATTGGTAGATATTCTAAACTTGATACTGCTAATAAATTTTCTCCTTCAACAATATCTATTGGAAGAGTATAAAATCTTTTAGGTATCATTATAAGTTTATCATCTCTTCGTTCTTCTCCAGGACGTACATATGCTATTTGATTACATTTTTCACATAAGTCTTGGAGTTCATGAAGCGGTGTTTTTGTATCTGCACTTGCATATCTTGGCGCTGATTGGAAATCTCTATAACCCATTATATGATCTATATAAATACTTGAACATCTATTATTTAATAGTTGATGTTCATCTGGATATCCTACAAATCTTATTTCACTTATATAATAGTTTTCGGATGGATCATATGCATCAAATAATGCTTTTAAATCTACTAAGAAATTATTCCATTCACCATCATATCTAGGAAGTACTGTTCCGATAACATTACTTGTTACTGATGGTCCTGTGAATAATACTGTATATGTAGATGCACTTGTTGGTAATTCACCAGCTTGATACATGTCTATTTCAACATTAAATTTAACTGGATATATTATCCCAGCTCCACTTACATAATAATCGAAGTTGAAATAATTATATACTTTTGCATCCCATGTTCCAAGAGTATCACTGAAAATTGTTAATTCACTCCTATTTAAAGCACCGGGACGAATCTTCATTGAAGGTGCTGGATGTCCAAACATCGGTTGCCATTCAGCAGTCCAACCACTATTAGTTAAACCAGTAACATTTGTTGATGCTTCAAAGTTATTATACAATATATAATCCCTGGTAATAGCTTCAAAATTAATTCCAAAATCAGTTGAAGCTAAATATCTAGCTATTTCATTTACATTTGGGAATTGTGTAAATGGAAATTTACCACTTGTTTCTTCTGGAATATATCCTATACTAAAGTTTCTCCATACAAATGTACGACTTAAATCCATTAAACGATCAACTATATGAATACTTAATTCTGTACGATCATCATTTAATGTCCATCCTGATACATATCCACCAAACATTGGAATGGTAGACATCATATCTTCACCTATCCATATTGTTACTGGATCCCATGCATCAAACCCTAATGTACTATATGGATTATCATCAGTATAAAAATCTTCCTTAAATGCTACTTTAATAACTCCACTATCTACTTCATTAACACCATTAAATGTAAAATCTATATCTATTAAATCTAATCGTGTTTCACTTGGGCCTGTATAATCTCTTCCACCTTCATATCTTGTTATTGGTGAAATACGGGCATATGCCACAAATGCTTGTTTTGGTACAGTTATAACTAAACTCATGCTTCCATCATCAGTTATTTCTGTAATAGGACATCTTATCCATGAACCATAATCATCCCATGATCTATTCATATCTTCAGTTAAAATTGTTGTACCATCAACTGCTACTGTCATATTACCTGATACTTGTGGCCGTTTCCATCCGTATATTTCAATGAGATATTTACCACTTTTAGGTAAATCAAATGTTTTTGTGAATGTGATTTCTGAATTACTATCTGCTCTACTTAATCCTATCCAGTCACCATCAGGACTTTCTGTTGTATCGCTTGCTATAAATGATTTTATATTTTCATGTATAACAGTTGCATTATCTATACTATCTATTCTTACTTTAAAAAATGGGTCTAGTACGTGGTAATTATTACCAGGTACTACTAAGTTATTTACAAATTCCCTAATCATATTATCACCACTATACTATTTGTTTCCATGAAATTCTAGTTCTGGTTTGCTTCCACCATTGTTCAACTAATTGTTTTGCTGTATCAATACTTGCTGCTGCTTCTAATGCAGCTGTTGTCCATCCTATTCCAGTTATATCGTCTGCTGGTAAGCTGTCTGATTTGATTGTTGTTGGATCTTTTTTACCTATTACTATACGATTTGTATCGGTTGCATTTGTATAAATATATGCATAATATCCATCATCTAAATCTGTCATTGCTATATCTGCATCTGCTGCTGGACCACTTGTTAATGCTCCATTATGATAATATCTGTCTTGTATTGGATATGCTAATGCTGTATTTGGATGATATAATGTTATCATTGGACTGCTACGTGTCATATGTACTTTTGTATCATTTACTTGTAATATAACTTCATCATGTGTTATAAGTAATGCTTTTATTATTGATATACTTGTTCCATAATCTAATCGTGTTACTTCTGTCCATGCACCTCCATGATATCCACTTATAATCATTTCATCTGCATCAAATGTTAATCTAGTAAATCCATTCTTAAGAGTTGTTGTTGCAGGTGTTAATCTGGCATCTGTACTAAATACTTGAAAACTATCTGCACCATCGTTATTTGTTGTATATAATCTTGTTGCTCCTTTATACATATCTGCCTGTGCTATCTGGAATCTTAAAGGTACACTTGGTGTATCATAATATGCATAATTACCATCTTCGCCAACTCTATTTCCAGTTGCTGATGTTTGAACAGTTGCATTATATGGCATTACTACAATATTCTTATATGAACTCATATCAGTATTGACATTAGATGTATTATATACATTTATGAAATGATAACTACCAGTAAAACTTGTAGTATCTTTATTAAATACATATAAATATATATACATACCATTTTGTTGATTTATAAGATTTGTTACACCTTCATATATTGTAGTCCATGTAGTTGTTAATCCAAGATCAGTTTCAACTTTTAAATTATAGTTTTCATCAATGGTCATTTTAACTCCCATTTCAACATGTGTAACCCCTTGACTTGTAGCTGGAACTTCAGTTACCCATTGACCATTTCCTTTACTTGTAGCAACCTGTAAATAAGATGATGTATTATCTCCTATCCAATCAAAATATAAACCAGGATTTTTATTACGATATAATGCTCCTTCTATTGTTTGGTCTATATCATCAGGACTTAATCCAATACCCATACTCATATTATAAGCACCAGCAGCTGGAAATGCATTTACATCCAGTACAGTTTCAAGTGTAAATGGTGCATAATATTTATCATCACTACGAGCAAAAGCAACTGCAGGACTACCATCAACAGCTGATTGACATGCTATATCTATTTCTGCTCCATCACTCGCTCCACTAGTTGTTGCTGTGCTAGGATATTCTCTGATAGCTTGCCAGTTATTATATGTACTACCATCATCTTGTAAATCATATACTGTATTAGATGGTTCATATGTTATATCTAATGATATACCATCAATATTGCCTTTACTATAATCAAGTGTTAAATATTCACTAAGATGAGTAGCTATTAATTCACATTCAATATTACACTGAACTAATGCTGTATTAAGTAATTCAAATTCGATGTTTGTAAGTAAATAAAATCCTTTATGTTGGAAATAGTCATTATCAGTTAAACTTGTACTTGAATTAATCCATACAGGTTCACCAATCTCAACTAATCCTTTAAGCTGTAAAGCTTCATCATTACTACATATAATACTAAAACTTTCAATAGATTCAAATTGACCCTTAGTAAAAATAGTAGCATTGGAAGCTAATGTTTTCTTGCTTCCACTACTAACACCAAATACATTATTTTCCCATAATTGTGCATCTGTTATTGATACGGGTCCGATACTTGCATAATCTGTCATTTATAATCCTCCTAGAATCTTGCCGCATCAAAACCTATTGATGCATTTGCTTTTTCCACTTTACGTTTGAAATCATCAAATCCATATACATCTCCCTGGATAATAATGTTTCCAAAGTTACCGCCACCTGGACCTCTTGCTGGAGGTGTCATTGTACCCTCTAAGGCTTTTCTGGCAAAGTCATATTCTTTTCCACCTGGTGACTTCCACCATACATGGCTTCCACCATTCCAAGTACCTTGTACCATAGAACCCCCCCATCGGCCCATAGCACCAAGAGTCATATCAACACAGTTACCAGACATACCAGTACCTGCGGCATTCCATGCGTTTTTCTTATGGCCAGCGTAGTTCTCGTAATGTAATCCCATTCCGGGACCACGGGCACCTGATGCTCCTGCTGGTCCCATACCTAATACTTGACGTACAGTACCAACAATAGGGTTATTCATTACAAAGTCTTTAAGACCATTCCATGCATTTCTAGCGGCATCAATCGCGCCAGTAGCGACAGATATACCAGTATTTATCCAACTACCAACAATACCTTTCATCCAGTTCCAAGCATCGACAACCGCACCTATAGTATTAAGTGCAGCACCACGTATCCATGCCCATCCAGCATTCCAACTAGCGCCTAATTCTCCAACCTTAGTTTTTGCTCCATCAATCCATCCTGTCCATGATGTTTTAAACATTTCAACATTTGACATGAATGCTGAGCTCATATCACCAGCTCCAGATTTCACACTGTTAACAAAGTCATCCCATTCCTTTTTGTTATCATGTATAGTAGCACCATATTTTTTAGCATTTTCAATTGTTTTTTCATTATATGATTCTTCTGATACCGGTGTTCCAAGACCTAATAAATTTGATACACCACCGTATGCTTTAAATGCTTTTTGTCCAGTTAATGCTTCCATTGGTCCTTTAAGTATTTCAGCTAAAAAATCTCCAGCAATTAATCCACCAGCTACTCCAGCTAATGTTTTACCTGCTAATGCAGCACCTGCACCATATTTACTCCAATCTCTACCACCAGCACCACCAGCACCACCAGTTGGCATACCAGGACCTTTATTTACAGCGTTTGCTAATGCTGCTTTCTCTGCATCCTTACGATATGCCGCCATAGCAGTTGCTGCAGATGCTGTAGCTGTAACTAAAGGTGCAAGTGCTATACCAAGACCGATTAATGCTGCACCAACAAATCCAATAGTTGTACTCCAACCATTAGTTTCTTTATCTAAATCAAGTATGAAATTTAAAACTCTTTCAACATATGGTAAAAGTTTCATACCAACATTTGTAGCTGCTAATTCAACGTTACCTGTAATAACTTCCCATTTAGATGATGCTAAACTTAAAGTATCAATTTGCATATATCCTTCTTCAGTCATCGCTTGTTCTAATGCAAGAATACGACCATCAACTGTTTTAATTCCTTCTAATTTATCAGTATGGTTTTTAAGTATACCATCACGAACCATTAATCCAACATTACCAGTTTTAATATACTGAGTTAATTCCCTTTCAGCATTCACTGGAAGAATAGCTGCACCAGTTTGTTGAGCTGCTGTAACATACTTAGAAGCAACAACACCAAGACGTCTTAATTTATCTTCAGTTAAACTTGTTTGTCTTGCAAGAGCACCAGTTAATAAACTGTTCATCCAGGTATCACTACCAGGAACTTCAGCTACAATTTTCTGAATAGTATCTAAATATTTATCAGCTTGACCACCAGCCATTTTAGTACGAAGATATGCCTCGTTAAATTGACGTTGAGTTGCACCACTCCAAGCTAGTTGAACAGCTTGTAATGCTGAATATCCACCAGCAACACTGGCTAATGCATTACCTATACCACCAATACTATTACTAGCAGCACTTGCACCAGCTTTAATCATGCCAAATGTAGATGTAGATGTACTACCAAGCTTAGATAATGCAGATTGTGCTTGACTAGTACCTTTAGTCATACTATCGCCAACACTTTGACCAGCTTTCTGAGCACTATCACTAATTTGCTTCATACCTTTAGAAGCTGAATCATATGCACTTTTAGTTTTATCTGTTCCAGCAATTGTAATATCAATTCGTTTACTTGCCATTTACTCACCTCCTTTACATTGGTTTCCAATTTCTATGTTCATTTTTCCTAGCTTCCCGTTTACGTTTTTCATCTTCTCGCTTTTGAATTTCTTCTTCAACTAACCGTTCTTGATACCAATAACCATAGTAGCGATAGAATAAAGACTTAGGCATCTTCATCATTTCATCATGGCTCCAGCCACGGACCTCCGACATCTTATGTAACATGTAGAGGACGCCATGATGCCCTATTTTTGGCTGGCTGCCATCTTTTTTAGGGCTTCACGTTGTAATGCTGCAATCTCTTTATCATCAAAGCCTTGATCATATAAATCCTTCTTAGCGATATATTCTCTTAAGGCCTGGAATTGTTTAATTGTAACTTTCTTTGCTTCAGCACGGGTTAATTCAAGTATTTTAAATAAATATTCTTGAATAATTAACGCTGCTTTTGTAATGTTTTCCTCGGAATCCATCATAATTGTATCTAATTGCCCTAACATAAATTCTGCTTTTAAATATTCTTCTACTGCTAGATCACGGAATTTAATATCTTTACCGAATATTCTAACTGTAGATTGTTTACCATTGATTATGTCTAAATCTAAATCCATATTATCACCACAATAATTTGTTTTTATAATCCATATCGTTCTTGATATCTACTTTTCTTTTTATTTTTACGATCTAATTCTGAAACTCGTCTACGATTTTTACGTGTAGGATACTTTGTCCCATAATGGACATGTCCATAAGCTTCTATTGGCATAGTTTTCACCTAAAAAATAATAGGATTAGGCGTCTACGTCAGCCACTTCAGAAACCATTGTACAGGAGATAGGTCCATCAGGGGTAGGTGTTGCGTCAATTATTCCTTTAAATGCTATTGTTTGTTTTACACGGTCATCCCATGTTCTTTCAATTGATACGTCATCCCATAATGCTTTGTGTATAGTTAATGTTAATAGATCTTTTGTTGCTGCTGCACCTGCAAGAATTTCTTGTCCAGTAACAGTTAATATAATAGCACTATTTGCATCGGTTTCAACATATGTATCTGTTGTTGCACTTGTTGCACTTGATGTACCTAAGAAGTATTTATATTCATCATATCCATCAAAGTATAAAGTCATTTCTCCTTCAACCATAATAGTTGTTGGATAAACCATATTAGGTTCATATGCACCAAGACCAGTAGTACATAATGTACGTTTTTCTTGTACTCCACGATCAATAGTTACACTGAATGATTCAACATCACAATCAGCACTTCCACGAATACTTACACTTGCATCTCCATGAGTTAATGGACGAAGTGTAGTATATGATGGTGTTAAAGCTGATGTAATTATATCTCCAGTAGCACCAACCATTTCAACAGAACCCATCATATCTTCTCCAGGGTTTAAACTGAGAGTTAATGATTTCATGGTCATATCATGATATTTTTCTACTGCTAAATCATCAATACCAAGGAAAACAGTCCATATAGGTAATGTTTCAGCTACAGTATATGTGTGAGTATAACCTTCAGCATCTCCAGCACTAGCTGCACTACCAAATACACCATATAATGCATATGATAACATATCACCGTAACATGGGAATGATAATGTTCCTTCACTCTTAAGATTAGGTTTACGGTAAACCTTTGTTATTTCAACTGTATTATTACGGTATTCTTTAGTATATGTATTTAATGGACTGGATTTAATTGTCGGATAATCAGTCACAGGTACAAATATAGAAGCAGTTGTTTCAGCTGTACCAGCTGTTGCTTGCTTCTTAATTGCTACATATGAGTTTTTTCCCATATAATAAGTCATTTATTATTCCTCCTTACATTTTGGGCAATCTTTTTTGACTACCTTTTTAACTTTTTTAGTAACTTTCTGTTTTTCATCGACTAGTTCAAACCAGCCATTTAATAAAAACTCTAAATCTTCATCTTTTACTTCTACAATATCACCAGGATGCATAATTCCAACACGTGCAGTTGTTCCCGGGACTTTGCCAATATATCTTACTTTTGCCATTTAATCACCGTTTAATCTTAGTTTAACTGTTATTCTACAACCTGTAATTGTATTATTACGTTCACCTATATAATCTCCATAAATAATATTCTCAATTGTAGAATCAATAATTTCACTACTGCCAAATGCTGGAGTTGTATGTATATAATTAACAACAACATCACGTAAATCATATAAATGAGCTGTTGCAGTTTCTACTGTACCCTTTGATAATAATGTAATTAATATATCTTTATCATGCATAGTTGCTGTATTACATGTAGTATAATAGAATGTAGGATCCTGGGCTACCTCAACAAACGCTATTGCTCTAGCACCCATTGGAATATTTTCAGGTTTACCTAACCATACATGATCAAAATAATAATTTGGTGTTGGTGTTGCACTGTCATTTAATCCAGCAATTGCAGTTTCTACGGCTTGAGCCACTGTTTTAGTTCCCATTATAAATCACCTAACCATTCTGCAAATTCTTGTAATCTTTTTTCAAATTCTCCTTCCATCCGTGTGATTGCTTTATCAAAGAAAGGATTTGGTTTTGTTCCAGGATGTCTAACCTTTTTAACTGGATGTCTTGCTCCAGGCCAATATAATGCTTGACGATTCTTAGGTACAATATCGTGTGGACGTGTACCATCAATTACAAAATCAAAATATTTAACTGATCCTGCTGGTACAAATATACTTCCTGTTCGTCCAGAAACTTGTCCTTTAATTGCGCCTCGTAATTTACCAGTTTTAACCGGAGCACTATCTTTAACCCATCGTTCAGCTATATAAGTTAAATCCTTAAGTAATTTTTGTGATTCACTGGATAATCTACCAGCCTTTTCTTTAAGACTGGAGCTTAATCCATGATCATCAACTGTTATATATATATCTACCATATTGGGCCCCCTTAATCATCAGCGGGCCAAGTGGTATCATCTACATGACTGTAATCAGTGTCGTCGTAAGTTGTACGTTTATCACGTCCAGTGTATACTTTTCCTGGTGTTTTACTACTACTATATGGATGACTAAGATCATCTTCATCAGCAACACTACCCATATAAAGATTCATTAATCTTTCAGCTTCACTGAAATACCATGTAACAGTGTCACTTTCTTCTAAACTTACATCAAATAATATACGTAGGATAACTCCTGCTGCGTAATATTCACATGCCTGTTTAACTAATGCAGGTGTACTTGATAAGTTACTTGTTATATTAAGTAGTCCATTTGCCCATACAGTAGCTGTGCTTAATCCATATGCTTTGAGATTTGCTGATACTGAATCACTGACGGAGGTTAAGATATATCCTAAATTTGTACTATCTCCGTAATCTGCCATTTTATCTCATCCCTCATGATTTTAATATAACTTCAAGAGTACAATCAGCATACTTTTCACCTTCACTACCAGCAACCGTATAAACTATACGACCAACAAGACCTTGAAGACTTGTTAATGCAAAATATTGAGAACCAGCAGCAGTCATCTGAGTTATAGCTCCATTTGTATAATCAATATAATTACCATTACTATCTTTAACTTGAAGTTTAGCATCAAATGTAACTGTACCAGTTTCTGTACCAAGAGTTACTAATATAAGCATTTTATCATAATGACCAATATAAAAGTCACTACTATTTGTTGTGGTTGATCCACCAACACCAACAGTAACAGTTGCAGCATCAATAATGGTTTCTACTTTAACTTTCTTTTTTGTTATCATTTCCATTCTTTTTTACCTCCAAAAAAGTAAATAATATAGAGTTTAAACTCTATACTTAACTGTCTGTTGTGTCAGTTAATTTAACGTGGTAGTATAATCCAGCATATTTAAATACTGCACTTACAGCATCATCTGAACTATCTTTGTAAAGACCAACAAGACCAGTATCAAGATCTAATGAACCTTGTGTAGGTGCTCCAGCTCCAGCAATTGTTGCAGCTGTAATAGCAGCTCCAGCAAATTGTGGTAATCTTATAGCAGCCATTCTGTAATCTTGTGCTACATCTATAGCGTAATCAATTATACCGTCTCCACCTTTAACATAAACACCAGTTCCCTGGGTTATAGCTCCAGATCCAGATTCTTCCATTTCAACGTATAAACCGTATGCATTTGCTACTTCACTTGCATCAGCTACACTAATTTTAGCGTATAAAGCTTCTGCGGTTGCACCTGCATCCATGTTAGCGTTGATTGTTACTTTGGATTCTGTACCTACAATACGTCCGAGTGTTGCGGTTGTTGTTGTTGCTGCGTTAACGTATAATGCTTCGAAATATCCACCATCGTTAGCAGTAACTTTACCAGCTACTTTCCATAATCTTTCATGTCCTAATGATGCTGCAACGGCAGTGTACATACTGTCATCTGCTGCATTTCTTGTAGTTACTTCACCTATAAGTTTAGTGTTACCTACAACTTTTACACCGGTTTCTGTTATTTTAAGTTCATCAGCTGATGTAACATTATCTAATACTGCTCCACCTTTAAGTGTAATAAGTCCGGTTGAACCTACTTTAAATAAGTCATCTCCATCTACTTCTTCGACTATGAAAGATTCTGTCCCATCATCATCACCAAGAACAACTTTGACATCGAATCCATCAGCACCATTAATTTCTAAAGCTTCACCAGCTGTTGCTGTTAATGAGTCTGCTGTTATACCATCAGCTACAGTTGCACCAGTAATTGTAACTGCACCAGTTAATCCTATTTTTGTTTCAGTTATTGTTAATGTATCTGTTGCGGAACTGTTTGTTATGGTTGCACCATTTTCTAATGTAATAACTCCAGCGGATGATATTTTAAATAAGTCTACACCGAGTACATCTTCTACTAAGAAATATTCAGTTCCATCATCATCGCCGAGTTTAATACCTACATTGTAACCATCTGCACCGTTAAGTGAGAATGCACTACCAGCTAAAGCTGTTACACTTGTAGCACCAGTAATTGCTTTAATTACAGGACTGGTTAATGTTTTTCTACCATTAATTAAATCTTCTATTAAACTATGTTTTGCGCTTCTTATAATTTGAGCCATTTATATTCACTCCTATTTTAATTGTTTTTGTTAAGTTGTAAATTCTTGTTAATTCCTTCTAGGCTATTCATCCCATTTCGGCTAGTGTAATCGGGACACATTTATATGAAGGCAAGAAGTGACAGTTATTGCACTGGTGTCATACCAGTCTTTTCTTTAATCTCTTTATCTTGTTTTTCTTTCTGATATTGTTCTATTAATTCATGATTTGAAGTTTCTATTAATCTAAGTAACTCAATAATTGTATCGTATTTAACATCTTGTTCAAGACTATGAGTTTTTGCTAATACTATTCTGTTCACAAATAATTTCCACATTTCTTCATATATATTCATATTTATCACCACAATAAATAAAAAATATGAGTCGTTTGATATAGGGTAAACGACCCATAAACACTATTCTTTTACAAACTTAGATACCGTTGTCGTAGTAAAGAGCGTAAGGCAGTTTAGAAGCAATACCTCTTTCAGCAAACATTTCTACAACTATGTTGTATGGGTATCTTTCTTCTACGTATTTGTTGACGTTAAGATGCCCTGATTCCATTGTGGACATACCTGGGTCTTTGTATTCGTAGATTGTAAGTCCTGGGTATCTTTTATCCATACCGAGTAAGTATCCTTCAGATAGTTCTGAGGACTGGGTACCTAAATTATGTAGGCTTACACCGTTAATGTTAGGTACTTGTCTTCCTTCACCAAATGGACTGAGGACCCAGTTAATATCGATTGCCTGTAAGTACTTCATTATTTCGAAGTAGTTTGTTTTGTTCAGGAACATATCGGTCATTTCATATGGGTAACCTTGGTTCATGGATGCTTCAACAGCAGATATAATATCTTCGGTTGGAGTTGCACTGGATGAAGACCATTCAGCAGTAGGTGTAAATGCAGATGCAAATGTAGTGTTGGTTGTTCCACCAGCGGTTTGCCATGCAGAGATGATATCATCATTCATTTTCTTAGCCATACCATATGCAGCTCTGTCAACAGCACGGGATATTTCATCAATGAATGCAGGTTCTCTAAGTTGTCTCTGGGAGAATCTTAATTGGTAACCAAATCTTTCCATTGCTCCATGTGACTGGGTGATACTGGATACTTCAATCTCTGTTAATTCACCAAGCTCGAGTAATTGAGCAGGTTCAGACATTTTACCAGCGGTGATATCTGCACCAGCTGTAGTTAAGTCTTCAAAGTATGAGAAAGAGAGTGCATCAGTTCTTACTACTGGGAAGAAATCTTTAAATGAGAGCATAGCTTCCATTTTCTTATTAATAATACCTTCTAAAAATCTAGGTTGTAATGCAGCTTCAGGGCTTAATGTTAATGTTGTCATAATTTTCACTTCCTAATTTTATAATTCCTTAATTTTGTTTAACCACGTAATGTAATATATAAAATATAATTATTCAATCTTAATCTGCAGGGTTATGTCCAGCGTATCCTACGAGAACAGCTATTTTAACACCATCAGTACTGTATGTTAATGCTACCATTGAACCGTAATCAGTTCCATTGTCACCAACAACATTTGTTTCAGATTCTGAAAGTTCAAGACCTGATCCTACTGGTATTGTTCCATTGGATTCGAGTTCAATTATTCCAATACCGAAAAATGCTACATCTACTTTTCTCTGGTATGCAGCGGTTGGTGTTCCAGCTGAGGTTGTTGCGTTATCTACACCCCATGGGCTAGATACAGCCATACCAATAACTTCATCAAGGTCATTTCCAGCTATTGCCTGTTCTACAGTTATAACATTTAATTCTGTGCTTGATACATCTAATCTTACTAGATCTCCTTTAGATATAGGATACTGGTATACAGCTACATCTTGCTGTCCACCTACTTCATTGAATCCAGTTGTGTATCGGGTTAAAGTTCCCTCATGTGCGTTGCATGTAACTACAGGGAAATTTTTCATAAATACGTAACTTGTTCTTGCTGTCATATTTTTCACTTCCTAATATTATTATTTAATTTATAAGCCCATTTGAGCTAACATTTGTTTATATTCTTCAGACTCGTACCATTCAGGATCATCCATACTAATCTTCTTTGGTTTACGAGGCTTTGTTTGTTCTTCTATCTTAGCGAGTTTAGCTTCCATACCAACCTTAACCACAACAGGAGCAGCTTTAGCAAATATTTCAAATGCTTCAGGATCTGCAGCTTCAAATGCCTCTAATGATTTACGTTGTTTAGGTAATGCTTTACCAGCCTGGATAAGCTTCTGGACTGCATCAGATTTCTTAGCGTCCACTTTAGGTTTTTTACCACCTAACATTTCTTTGAGTTCAGCTATTTCTTTTTTGAGTGAATCCAGTTCAGATACTTCCTCTTCTTCTGGTTCTTCTTCATCTTCTTCAACAGCTGGAACTTCTTCTTCTTCAGTAGGTTCTTCTTCTACTGGAGTTTCAACTACGGGTTCTTCTGTAGGTTCTTCTACAGGAGCTTCATCGACGACAGGGGTCTCTTCTACCGGTGTTTCTACTACTTCATTTGTCACGTTATCTTCCTCCATTTTACTACTACTTGATGTCAGGATCAAACTGTCTGGTTGTGCACCGACTTTACATACTTGACATCCACCTTCTTGTACAAAATCTACACGTTCAACATCAATACTATTTACAACATAATCAGCCTTTCCAGTTGGACAAGGCTTAGCGTCCATAGCTCCGACTATACTGTAAGCGGGGAGTTCCCCTACATTATTGAGGCCACGTATTGCATCATTTGTAATTTCGGAATCTAGGATATAAATACTATTTCCATCAGTACCAACCTTAGTTACATTACCGACATCTAATAGATTCATCTTAGCGAGAATCTCATTTTCACTTAATATATCGTCGGATAAATGGTCGATACCCATAGGCATCCTTCCCTGATCCTTAATTAAACCTTTAATGCTATCAAATGTTTGCATTATGGTTTCTTCTGGTACATATATCTTGGCAGGCTTATTATTCACGAATACATGATGTATTCCTGCACTCCATATACGACCATCTACCTCTGGCTTACCCATGGCAGCCTTCATCGATAGTTTAGCTGTTACGGCTTTTTCACTTGCCATATATTCAACTCCTATCTTCTTCATATAAGCTTTAGCTTCTTCATATGTATATTTATCTTTACTAAAACGATAAGCTTGAGCTGTCATTTTATCATCTGTTTTACATAATATCAAGCTTACTCCATCACTAATACGTTTACGTTTAAAGGATTTATCCTGACAACTATCAGGATCCTTTATCCGAAACGCATGTTCATTTGGATAAGGCATCATTCATCACCTCTCTAATATTAAATCAATGATATAATCTAAACGATCAAATGCATTAACTCGTTGTTCAGTAGTATACTTGGTTGTACTAAGTATATCTACATATTCAATTGCTTTCTCTTGACTGAAGTATCCATCACTGTCAAGTACTGGCATGTGCCAATAATTCTTAGTAGGATTAATTTGTTTATCAAAATATCCATCAGTCCATAATATATCAAATTCACTATAATCAGATACAAAGAGTATACAGGATTGAATCCATTCATCGACTGTATAATCTTTAGGATTAAAACTTGCCACGGATTCTCACCTTCTTCTTAGTTGATTTACTTCTTATCGGAGTTAATCCAAGTTTACTCATTGGTATTTGACTGTCATATGCATTAACTCTTCCAGCTTTAATACTGGATAATATTTCATCTATGCTATTATTCTTACTCTGTACTTCTGTAAGGGCCATACCAATACTACCATTCTTATGTCCGTCACTTCCACCTACTTGAGGTAAACCATTAGCTTCTGCTAATTGACGAGACTTAAAGTTAGTATATCCTTGACCATATCGGCTATTAACTGATTCTATTGCATGTACAGGTACATTCTTAATAGCATTTGGTCCAATGTTATGGAAGATACCATCACGGAATCGTGCCATACTATGAGCACTTATAGCTACTCCACCTTGAGCTCGGATAGCTAATGCTGTAGCTCTTGGACTGAGCATTGGGCGAATAGGTTTAGTGATGCCCAATGCTATCATGTGACCCTTTGATGTTGTTATTTCAACACCAGGGATAACCTTAAAATTCTTTGTACTATACTTTGCTGCTGTTGCATTGGATAACTTAACATTATGATCAGTTATAACAATACCATCTAATTTTAATTTCTTAGCTTCTTTAACTACATCAGCTAGTTTCTGTTTACCATCACTACTAGCAGTTGTATGTACATGAAGATCATAGACTCTACGTTCACCTTTAGGTATATCTACCTTCTTAGTATTGTACTGTTTAGCTTTACCAGCCTTGATATCTTTAATTACTTGTGCACGTTGTGGTCTTTGTAGTTGATGACGTTTCTCTAATATTGGATGTCGAACCTTCTTATAAATCGCTTTCTGTTTAGCATATAATTCACTACGAGGTATAGTCATCGGTCCATATCGATCTATCTTATCTGTACCACGAACTACTTTACCATGCTTCTTACCAAAGTTTACACGTTCACTAAGAACATATTTAACTTTACCAGGATTCTCTCTAACCTTTTTAATTGCATCTTGATAATTATTTGTATAATAAGTCTTTCTATCAGTAAATCCAATACGATACTGTGTAGGTCTTGTTGGTTGTGTACCATCAGCTTTAATGTTGTAACCTTGAGCTAATAAGTCATTACGTACTTTAGCATTCACTTGACCTTCTCTTGCTGCATATGCTCCAGCTTCATCTAATGTTTTAAAGAATGCTGCTATACATTTACAATTAACATGTAATGGAGGTATAGCAAATGTATCAGTTATATCAAAGATTTCACCTTCATATTTACTGAAACAATACTTACAAGCAGCTGCTCTTGATTGTACAACAAAGAACTTAGCTCCATTCTGTACACCTTGAGCATACCTAGTCATATTAACAGCACGATTAGTTTCAGTACGAGCAATCATATTAGCTCTATTCTTATGAAGATTAAACTGTTGTTGTAATTGTTGACTTATCTGGGTTGGTGTAAGATTATTAGCAATACCACGCTGTAATGTATCAGCAATATCTCTAACTACACCATTCTGTAAATTCATCAATTGATCTAGGCTAGCCTGTTTAACCATATCAAGTACCTTAGCTCTACTTGCCTGTGTTAACCCAGGACCAACTAAAGGACTATTACTTCCTTTAGCTACAGCTTTCTCTATATTCTTTAGATAACGTTGCATATTAGTTAAATTACTATCATTAAAGAATATACCCAGACTAGCCTTATTGCCAACTCGTTTAACTATTGTTGCATAATCTTTACCATTACGAACCATATTTAAAATACTATTCTGGAAGGGAGTTAATATACTACGGAGGATGCCAGCTTGACTCTCTCCAATCCCTTCCAAGAATATTCTCATCTTATCAAATGACATGGACATCCTCCTTTATATTTTATTGTTCTGTTGCTTTTTCAATTTGAGCTGGTGTTACATTAGGCTTCTTAGCAGGGAATGCCTTCTCTACTTGACCTACTAGTTCTTGTTGTTCAGGTGTTATTTCTCCTGGACGATTATTATCACTGATTGGCATTGGTTTCTGTTCTTCTACTAATTCATCTACATCAACATCACTAAATTTACTAATGACATCAGCGAGTAATTGTCTGAACCATGTACTGTATGGATCTATTGCACCTGCATCTATTAATGGTTTTAATTGAGCAAGTAATCCTAATGTATCTACTTCTTCGAATGTTTCAAATTCAACAACTGGATAATTTTCTATATCACTCCAGTTCATATCAATTAATTCATTAATTTTGATTTGTAATTCTGCTGCTATATCTGCATGAATACCATCAAGGAATACATCTAATACATCATTCTGAGTCTTAGATTGTGCATATGCTCCAGCTCCATCTTCTTGACCTAGAATCATTGTACCTATATTCATTTTACGGAATATCATATTGTCATGATAATCAATAGCATCTTTGAACCCTTCACCACGATGGGTTGATTCAAGTACTTCTATACGATCATTTAATCCAGCAGTTATATTGGTTCTTCCTTCTTGTATTTCATCTAATTGTTCCCTGAATGCATCTTTAAATGCAGGGTTTTCAATGAATCCAGCAAGTGTTGGACCTTCATGTTTCTGAAGGAATACATTCCACCAATTTAATATCTTTTGTTTCATAAACCAGTTCTCATATACACCATCTAATATAGATGTACCTTCACGGTTACCAAACTTTTCATCATAAGTATATATAAGACATTTAGCTGGATCAATCTTAATAGGATCTTCATCATCAACTGTTTGTACAATCTCTTCTACATCACCTTCATCATTATATTTAAATGGACTTTGTATTGTTTCAATTGGTATTGGACGAATCCTTTTAATCATCATATGTTCATCATCATCATCCATACCCCATATGATTTCACTTACACTATATCCATAAATAATTGCTGTATAAATATCATTACGTACCTTCCTCATAGGGTACTTCATGTTATCTATCATCTTCTCTAATTGATCAGCTATTTCAATATCACTATCTTCCTCAGAGGCTGGTGTTATCTTAAGTTTTCGACTGAGTAGGAACATTCTGATAAGCTCGAATCCACTCTTAATCTGAGGGTCCATTAGCATCTTATCATAATCTTCGTAATCTAATTCTCCTTCACTTTTATATGAT
>Ga0265297_10002867_pt1 | contig 33232 bp, 30 predicted proteins | sample Munlanlwell13791_FD_192502 | JGI IMG/M metagenome (GOLD analysis project Ga0265297, IMG submission 192502) | Leachate microbial communities from a municipal landfill in Southern Ontario, Canada - Leachate well 137-91 | ecosystem: Engineered > Solid waste > Landfill > Unclassified | place...
CATGAGCCGGCGGAGGTGGTATTTACTTCTGAAGATTACGGAGAACTGTTTTCAAAATTTTTAGGATGCCGCCATATTTCCGTTGATAAGGAGAGAAGAACAATTCCTGTTTCAGGAACTAAAATCAGGAAAAACCCGCTTGAAAATTGGGAGCATTTGCCCCCGGCTGTCCGCGGCCGTTTTGCTAAAAGGATTTGCATTTTAGGTGCGGAGTCAACCGGTACGACAACTTTAGCAGAGGATTTGGCAAAAAACTATCAGACAGTTTGGGTACAAGAGTTCGGCCGGATGTACTCCGAATCAAAGTTAAAATTGCATAGCCAAACGTGGCGGACTGAAGAATTTGTTTTTATCGCCGAGATGCAGAATAGAATGGAAGACGAGCTTGCAAAGGTTTGCAATAAAATTTTGATTTGTGATACGGACTCTTTTGCTACAACTTTATGGCATGAGCGGTATATGGGCTTTGTTTCGTCGGCGGTGGATGCGCTCTCGGTTGGCCGAGATTACAGCTTATACATTTTGACGGGCGATGAAATTTCTTTTGTACAGGATGGAACGCGCGATGGCGAATATATCCGCCATGCTATGCATAAAAGATTTGAAGAAGAATTGGCCCGGCGCGGAAAAAAGTATATAACTGTTCGCGGAAGCCGCGAAGAAAGAATGAGAGCTGCCATTGCGGCCTGTGATGAAATATTGGAAGAAATAGAAGCGTTTTAAGAAGATTAACAAAAATTAATTTCAGGCCAGTTGACATCCGGCTTAAAAAATAGTATTGAATAAATACCACTTGTACATTCAAAACAAAGGAGAATAAAATGCAAAAGTTGCGTATCAACCCATTTAGTGACGCGCTTATTATTATTGACGTACAGCCGACTTTTATGCCAGGTGGCGGGCTGCCTGTTCCAGGTGGAAATGTGATAATTCCTGTTATAAAAAAGGCCATATATTATTTTTCACCGCAGTGTACGGTTGCCACTTTGGACAAACATCCTTCAGGGCATATCTCACTTGCCAGTTCATATATAGGAGCCAAGCCTATGGATGTTTTGCGAACGGCGGACAATGTGCGTTTGGCGCCACATGCAAAATTCACATGGGAACAGTTGAAAGAATATCTTTCTAAAGTGGGCAATCAGATACTTTGGCCGAATCATGGTGTTATAGGCACAGGCGACGCTGAACTGCATCCGCTTCTCAAAAAATGTGATATTGGTTTTTTTCTTGAGAAAGGAACGGATCCCGCTTGTGATTCTTATAGTGCATTTTTTGATAATCTCGGCAGGCCGACAGGCTTAGCTCGCTATTTGCGGGAGCATGGAGCGAAAAGATGCTTTTTCGTCGGGCTGGCTTTTGATTATTGTGTTGGTTGGTCGGCGTTGGATGCAGTTAAGGAAAATTTTGAAGCGTTTGTAATTAAAGAAGCGACCCGAGCGGTTGGATCTCCGGCGGACAGCGTGCGAAAAATTTTGGAAGCTTTCAAAAAAGCAAAAATAAATATGGTTAAAATTTCCGACCTGGTTCTATAAAGGGAGAGAATATGAAAAAAACAATTGTTCACAAAGGATTCTATACCTTTGAAATCCATGAAACGCCAAGCGGTAAACGTGAAGTCTTGCGAACCAGCAATGTTGTAGATGTTTTGATTTATGAGCCGGAGAAAAGAAGAATTCTGTTGGTGCGCCAACCGCGTCTTTCCATGATCACTGAAGATAATCCCGAAGGCATGATTACCGAAGTTGTTGCCGGCCGATTGATTGATGGGCTGGGAGTTAAAGCACAGATTGTAAAAGAAATTTTTGAAGAAGTGGGAGTTAAAATTTTTGAAGATGATGTGGAATTATTGAACAATGGACGGCCAGTGGCGGTTTCAGCCGGCGCTATGGATGAGATGGCTTATCTTGCTTATGTAGAAATTAAGGCTCAGGATATGGAGCAAGAAGAACGCATCTTTGGAGTTTCTGAAGAGGGTGAAAAAATAACGCGAGTCTTTGTAGACATAGACGATCTTGAAAATTATATCTGTGAAGACGCGAGAACATTTGCATTGATACAGTGGTTTTTAAGGAGAATAAAAAAATAATATCTTTGCGGAAAAATAATTGATTATTTTTCCGCCGTTTTTTAGAGAATAAAACAAATTTTATTTTCTAAAGAATGGTTCATTAAAATAAAGGAAAAAAAGATGGCTAAAAAAATCGCTATTTTTGGCGGTAGTTTTAATCCGCCCGGACTGCATCATATAAAGATAGTACAAGAACTGCGCAAAATATTTGACGAAATTTTTATTGTGCCTTGCGGACCGCGGCCGGATAAAGAAACTGTAAAGGACGTTAGGCCGATTCATCGGGCGGTAATGGTTGATATGGCTTTTGGCAATTTGCCAAACGTAAAAATCAGTTTGCTGGATCTTGAAAAAGAAACTTTCACAAGAACCCAGGAGCTCCAGAAAATTTTTCAGTCTTATGGTGACGTCTGGCATGCTATCGGCACGGATTTGATTGATGGCGGCGCTGATGGAAAATCTTTTATTCAGCGGGCTTGGCATAACGGAGTGGAGATTTGGAATAATTTGCAATTTGTGGTCATTCCGCGCGGAAATATCCGGTTTGATAAAAATAACTGCCCGCCAAAAAGTAGGGTGATAGATTTGCGGATTTCCGGGTCAAGCTCCGAAATTAGGGAAAAAGTTTTTAAACACCAATGTATCAGCCGACTGGTTGTTCCGGAGATTGAAAAATATATTGTCAGGTACGGCCTTTATCGCGGAAGATTTCCCGCAACATGCGCACCTTTTGTTTTGGACGAGCCCAGGCTTTTGATTAAAGTTGATAAAAATAATGCCAAGGCGTTTGAGATTGCTTCCAAACTGAGAAAACTAAACGTCGGACTTAATAATCCCAATTTGATTGCGGTTATCGGCGGCGATGGAACAATGCTTCATGCCGTCCGAAATGATTGGAGAAAACGTTTGCCGTTTTTTGGCATCAATATCGGGCACAGGGGATTTCTTTTGAATAATACTGGCGACGATATTGAAGAATTGTTTAAAAGAGAACTGGTTGTACATCAACTGCCGCTTTTGAGCGTGGAAATAACGGGAGCGGATAGCAACAAAAAACAAGCACTCGCGTTTAATGATGTTTGGATGGAAAGGAAAAGCGGTCAATCGGCATGGTTGCAGGTAAAAATAAATGGCATAACGCGAATTGCCAAACTGGTTGGTGACGGAATACTGCTTTCAACAATGTCAGGCTCCACCGGATATGCCAAAGCAATGGGCGCGGCGCCTTTGTCCGAAGACAGTTCTGACCTCGTCCTTGTTGGTTCAAATGTAATGGAGCCGGCCAATTGGAAATCGGCTAATCTTCCGGGAAATTCAATATTGAAAATTGATGCCTTAAATACGGACAAGAGGCCGGTTGAAGTTTTTGTTGATGGCATTTCGCAGGGTAGGGCAATTGCTTTTGCGGCAAAAGCCAGCCGTATTGCATGCGCCGAATTGGTTTTTTCACAATTTTATGACATTTCTGAAAAACGATTGCGATTGCAATTTCAATAAAAAAGGAGAAAAAGATGTTAAGGAAAAAAAAGCCGATAATGCAGTCGCTTCTTCAGGTAGACTGGTATAAACTAACCATGGGGCAATATGTTTTTAATCGTTATCCGGACATTCCGGTAAAATATGCTTTTAAAAACAGAACCGTAAAAGTTGAGTTGGCAAATCTCATTTCCGAAGACGATTTGCGCGAAGAATTGGATGCGTTTCGCGGTTTGCGATTTAAGGATGATGAGTTGCGATATCTGGATAATGTGCGGGTTGCCGGTAAAAATTTATTTTCTAAAAAATATTTGGAGTTCTTGAAAAATTTAAGATTGCCGGAATATTTTTTGGAGAAATCAGGCGGCCAATATGCAATAGAATTTCCCGGATATTGGAGTAAAGCGATTTATTGGGAGACCCCGGCTTTAGCTATTATAAACGAATTGGCAAACAGAGCCTTTGTGGAAAAGAATGGCGGCCAACCGCAAGACCTTTATAAAGAAGGGATGGCCAGATTGCAACGTAAAATTGATAAGTTGCGGCAATATCCGGAAATAAAATTTTCCGATTTTGGCACCAGGCGGCAGTATAGTGATGATTGGCATCGGATAGTGACTGCTAATCTAATGAATCAATTGCCCGGGCAATTTACGGGAACATCAAATGCTCTTTTTGCGAAAGAATATGGTTTACAGCCGATTGGCACAATGGCGCATGAGCTTTTTATGGGAATGTCCGGAATTATGCATGGTAGTGATGATGAAATTTACGCTTCGCATAACAAAGTCTTAGAAGGTTGGTATCAAGAATATGGGTCAGCATTAAGCATTGCTTTAACCGATACCTATGGCACGGACTTCTTTTTCAAAGACATGACAGCAGAGCAGGCGCGTGCATGGCGGGGGCTTCGTCATGACTCTGGCGATCCGATTGTGTTTGGCGAAAAAGCTATTGCTTTTTACAAGCGCTATGGCATTGATTGTAAAGAAAAGATTTTGGTTTTTAGCGACGGGCTGGAAGTTGGAACAATCTTGAAAATTTTCAATCATTTTTTCGGGCGGATTGGTGTAAGTTTCGGCTGGGGAACAAATTTAACGAATGATCTCGGCATAAACGCTTTATCTTTGGTGATTAAACTTATTGAATCACGCGGACATGGCACTGTAAAATTGAGCGATAACTTGGCTAAGGCGACGGGCAAGCCGGAGGACGTAGAACGATTCAAGAAAATTTTTGGCCATACGATTAATAATAGGGAGGAATGTATTTATTGATTTAATTTGGTGACAAAATTTTGTCACCCTTTACTCTAAATGCTCAGTTATGGGCGTTTGAAGTGAGGGCTGTTCATTTAATAACAGAAAATAAAGGAGGATAATGCGCGCTAAATTTTTTTTCACGTTCTGTAACTATGCAAAATTAACAAAGGAGGATGTTATGTCTTACAAACTGAACAAAAAACAAATTAAAACTGTGTGCGAAAACGCGGCGCAAGCCCTGTTGGATTACTGTACGGCGAATAATATCCATTATGTAATCACGGGTTCGTCCGGCGGACTGGATAGCGCGGTAACATTGGGATTGGCGCAAGTGGCGTGTAAAATGGCGAAAAAGAAAAATTTTCGTTTGACGTCAGTCGGTCTGATTTTGCCTTGTAATTCCAAACCGGAAGCTGAAGAATTGGGTCGGGAAGCGATTGAGAAGTTTGGCGCTGAGGAAATTTTTTTGGATTTTTCTTGCCTTTATAGTTGGTTAGACCGCCCGGTTTATTTAGGAAGCTTGAAGAAACAAGTAATGGATATTTTGAAAAAAACCGGTGGAATGGACGATTGTTTTGAGCATTCGGAAAAAATCGCTTCCGGCAATATTAAAGCTCGGTTGCGAATGATGTTGGGGACATATCATGTTGCGCGGCTGATGAAAGGAATAGTGCTGTCAACTGATAACTTGTCAGAATATTGGATGGCCTTTTGGACTTTGCATGGGGATGTTGGGGATTTTAGTATGATTCAGCATTTAACAAAAGGACTGGAATTATATGATGTCGCCCGATACCTTGGCGTGCCACAAGGAATTATTGATGCGAAACCAGATGACGGTCTGGGAATTTCTGGCGGTGATGAAGATCAATTGGGGGCGGCTTATCCCGTATTGGATAAGATTATGATAACTTTGATTCAGAAAGGTTTTGATCCCGACGGATCGCCGGAACAGCTGAGACGTTTACCGCCGGTTCCGGGAGTTGAAAAAGAAACGATTATGAAAATCGCGCGTCGCGCTATTGGTGGCGCGTACAAGCGCAAGGGAACGGTAATGCTGACGCGCGCCCAATTGGGATTGCCGGAAATAAAAAACATAAAGCTGTAAAATATTTTTACGGCAAAAAAATAAAATCAACCCTGACGTTCTTGTCAGGGTTTTTATTATATAAAAAATTAATGCTTTTTTATATCAACTTGTCTTTATATTTTTCCAAAAAATATGGAAATTGGGAATGTACTTCTTGGGGCAGAGAATCTACGGTAAACCAACCAATATCATCAAATTTATGCGGCTCGCCGATTTTTGCTTTTTCACGGTTTATTAAAACCTTAAAATCAAAAACTATCCAATGCGTTTTCCGCCCTTCGTGTTCGCGGTGCACGTCGCGAAACCCCAAAAATTCATATTCCAAAACCTCTGTGCAATATTCTTCCAAAATTTCTCTTTTTAATGTATCCTCCATTTTTGCGCCAAATTCTATAGCGCCGCCGCCGATATCCCATCGGCCGTGTTCGTCGCGGGCGTTTTTGCTTCTCTTGGCCATTAAAATATTTCCTCGCCCGTCATGGCAAAAATAAATTACGCCCACGCCAGTGTAGTCAAACCCTTTTTTTAATTTTTCTTCCATATAATAAAATTAACATAATAGAAAATTTTAATCAAAAAAATCCCCTTGGGAGGGGATTTTGGGTCTATGGAAAACACAAAGAAAAATTAATATTTATTCCATGGTTTTTCAAATTTTGGCGCATCATATCCATATTTACAAACGGCTCATGATATATTACGCCATTTGGCCAAGCGCCTGTTAACACCTGCAAAAGAACTTCGGCAGCCGGAAAACCGGTGCATCTTTGCATTGCGGTTAATCCGATTTTTTCATCACAGAAATCAACGAACTCTGTCTCAAAAATCGCTGTTTTTTCATTTAACTTGCCGGTTGCCGCAACTCTAAGCGCAACTAAATCATCTCCTGCGGGGCCAAGCTTTTCTTTTAACTGTTTTACGCATTCCGCGCGATCCAAATTTTTTATCATTTCTCTTACTTTTTCAAAATGACCGGGATATCGCAGTGTTGCGTAAGACACGTTTTTTGTTTTGTTCCAAAGATCTAATGCGGGATGAAACGCTCCGTGGGTTAGCGCGGACTCAAGTTTTGATTTGAAACGCGGAGTATTAAAATACACATCTGTTTGCGGGAGAAGAAAAGGCATCTCGCATTTTAGGCCATCTTTTATGATTTCCGGCTTCTCGGCATATTCATTATATAGTCCTTCCTCGTTGAAGAATAAGCCGTGCATCAATTCGCCTTGTGGGTGTTGTGGCAAGCCGCCGCAAAACATTTCAATATTATTCGTTTTGGTCAACATTCGCATTCCTTCAAATGCCATATCCGATATGACTCCCGGAGCCAATCCGCAAGCTGGAACGATTGTTGCTTTTGATAATAGAGCGGTTTCATGCATGCCGCGTTGCTCATTCACCACTTCCGTATTTCCACCTAAATCCACCATTGATTTTCCGGCGATAATGCATGCCCTTGTTGTTTCGGCGAGCAGGGCATAGGGGAGGGCATTGATTACACCATCAAACTGACAAAGCTTCCTGACCAATCTGTTGAAATTTGTTGCATTCAGCCAACGCACTTTTCCTTTTTCACCAGCATAATTCTCAATGATTAAAAGATTATCTTTTGACTGGTCAAAGCAAGTGAAGCTCGTTACCCTTTTATCATTTAAAAGATAGAGGGCGACAGCTCGGGCAACAGAGCCTGCTCCTAAGATTGCGATTTTCATTTTGTTCTCCTTGCAGTTAAGGTACGATTTTGTCAAGACTCTTTTTAGTTTAAAAATGTTTTAAGTGTTTGTCAATTTTTTAGCAAAGTTAAGGTCAAAATACCATTCTTCGCCCACTACCTTGCATTGCATAATAGATTGTGTTATATTATAAATAAATTAAAATTATAACCATTTAATATGGATGATATAAACCTTGAAAATATCCAAGCGCAAATGCGCAAAGGGACATTGGAATTTGCTACGCTTCTTATCATTTCCCGAAGTCCGGCTTATGCCTCGGATATATTAAAAGAGTTAAAGGATGCCAAACTGATTGTGGTTGAAGGCACGTTGTATCCGCTTTTGACACGGCTCAAAAACGCCGCGCTCTTGGAATATAGCTGGCAAGAATCAAGCGAGGGTCCGCCCAGAAAATATTATACAATTACCAAGAAAGGAAAGGAGACGCTCGCCGTGCTTTCGCTGACTTGGGAAAATTTTAATAAATCCATAAATCATTTAATAAAAAAATATGAATAAAATCGTAAGCGTAACAATCAACGGTTCCGTATTTAATATAGAGGATGCGGCTTATATAAAATTAAAATCGTATTTGGATGAAATTGATGTAAACTTTTCCAAAGAAGACGATGGGGAAGAAATTGTCAAAGATATAGAAGCCGGAATCTCTGAAAAATTAAAAGAGTTGTTATTTCAACGAAAAGAAAAAGTAATTATTTCCGAAGATATAGAAAGGCTCATATCCGTTATGGGGCGCGTGGAAGATATTGCCGGCGGAAAGACGGCGAGAAAAGAGAAGAAGGAAGAAAAAACGGAAATTGTTCAAGAAAAAATCAATAAAAAGGTTTATCGTGATCCGGATAATATGATTATTGCCGGTGTTTGTTCCGGCTTAGCGGGTTATTTTGGGATTGATCCGACTTTTGTAAGAATTTTATTTGTGATATTGGCATTCTTTAACGGCTTCGGAATCCTGGCATATCTTATTCTTTGGCTTATTGTGCCGATGGCAAAAACTCCAACTCAAAAACTGGAAATGAAAGGTGAACAGGTTAATCTGAATAAGATTAAAGAGTTTGTCGCGGATCGCGCAAAAGAAATAAAAACGGACCGGCCGGTGCGTTGGGTTAGAAAATTTGCGCGAATATTTGCCCGTGTTTTTATTTTGATTGTTGGGGTTTCCCTTTTTGCCGGCCTTTTAGCGGCAATGGTTGGTCTGACAGTGGGAGGCGTGGTTGGATTTATCGGCGCCGCTGGCGATCCGTCGTCTTTTCCTTTTAGAGCTGTGCAAACGCTTTCTTGGCAACCATATCTCACGCTGATTGTTTCAATATATTTTGCAGTACTTATTCCGATTATATTTTTAATGATAGGGTCGTTATCTTTACTAAAAAGAAAGAGTTATTTTAATTTGACGTCATCTATCGTTATGTTTGTTATTTGGTTTGTTGCTGTATGCGTCGGCTCTTCTGTTGTTGTTTCGCACAGGCAAGCCATTGTTGACTTTATTGAAAATGAAAGAGTGGGCTACCGTGAAGACAGTGGCAAGCTTTCTTCTGTTGTATATGAATTTAAAAATTTTGATACGATAAATGCGGATGGCAATTATATTGTGAATATAGTTCCGGGGAATGAATTTAAGGTTGTTGCCAATGGCAGTGACTATTTGTTGGATAATACTGATATTGAAACCGAAGATGGCGAACTAAGAATCGGTTTAAGAAAACATTTTTGCGCCGCCGGATGGTGCGGTTTGCAGGGGAGAGTAAAATTTGATATTTCCATGCCGGAAATAAAAGCCGTATATTTGAGCGGTTTGGCCACTGGAAGCGTGAATGGCGGGCGCGGAGATAAAATTTTAATAAAAATAAATGGAAATTCAGAATTTGTTGCTGAAGAAATGATGTATAAACAGGTGAATATCCGAGTAGACGGATTGTCAAAGGCGCGGCTTGTTGGGCAGGCGGATGTCTTGGACGCCAGGTTAAATGGATCGTCGGATCTTGATGCGGAAAAATTGAGGGCTATTTCGGTATTTGTAGATTCTGATGGTTTGAGCCAAACCCGCGTTTATGCCATTCAAAGCTTAAATGCACATTCCTACGGCGCGAGTAAAATATATTATTTTGGCGCTCCACAAATAACAACCGAAACCGAAGGTCTCTCAACTATTGAGAGAGTGGATGAATAAAAAACGCCCAACAATCAGTTTGCGGATAAACAAAGGGCTAAATTATAAAGCGCATAATATTATGCGCTTTATAATTTTATAAAAAAACCGAACGCTTAGCGTTCGGTGATATCTTATTAAGGTTTTTCCTTCTTGCCGCCGGTTACAATTTTGTTGATTTTTTGGCGAGCCTCATGTATTTCTTCTCTTAATTGATCTTGAGGTATGATATCGCCCTCTTTCCAATCTTCCCCATCGTTTTTTGATAGTTTTATAAGCTGAGCAATCGCTTCGTTGTTTGCATGGGAAGATTGATCGGAATTTTGCGTTTCATTATTTCTCTCACAAACATTAGAGTCCTCGCAAAAGAGCGGGAGAAGCCGATTTGGAATATTTTTTGGAGATTTCTTGCATTTTACGTCAATATAAAATGCTACACCTTCCTCTTTTTTGTGTTTATTGGATATGCATCTTCTTTTTTGTAGGTTCTTTTGTCGTGATTTTTTGCCCTTTTTTTTTAGTCATTAATACTTCTCCTTTTTTTGGAATGAGCCGATACCACAGTTGGCAGATCCTATTGATTTAGTCTATAAACTTAAAACTTCCCCAAACTTTTTCATGGTCTGCGACGCGAGTACTTAATTCAAATAATTTTCCGTCTTTAATAAAAACGGTTGTTTTTTCGTAATCGTATGGGCCGAGTTCATCTTTGCTTTGTTGATAAGTAACTATAGCATTCACGTCGCCGATTTTGATCGTTTTTTCTATTACAATGCTTACCGTATTTCTGCCATTCACTTTTTTCAAAAAATTATTCTGTTCCACAACCCATTCTGCCAAGGATTTTAACCTGGTATTATCATAGATAGCGACACCTATAAGCCCATAGCCATCACTGATGTTAGAAAAAGAAATAGATCTATTTATAATAAATTCCCCGCCGCCAACGCTATCCGCTATTTTTATTTTTTCATTATTACTTACATCTAATTTTAAATTTTTTGGCACCTGAAATGAATATTTGTATTTTTTATCAGTAAACAAATTATAATTATTATCTATATTTTGAACGCTATAATCTGGTTCTTTTTGTATTACTTGATTATTTCCTTTTTTGTAGTTGTTTTTTATAAAAAAACTACAAAAAAGGAAACTTGCTAATAAAAATATAACCGCGAATAATAATATATAACTTTTATTTATTTTTTTCATATATAAAGAATATAATAAAAAAATGGAAGAGTCAATATCTTCCATTGGTTAGATTAGTGGCCGGTTACCACATAAAATGAATGATTGGGATAGCTTGCGTTAAAGCCGTCAATAGTTAGCCAGCGATTGCTGACTCTTAAGCCATAAGGCGGACTCCAATTACTCTCTATCAGCTGTAATTGGTTTGTGCCATAATTAACTGAAGCTACTATAGCGGTATGCGGACCACCATCGCTCAACTGCATTTGGACGATATATCCCGCTTGCATATACCAGATCGACGCAACATCTACAAATGTACCACACCAAGCCCAGTTATTTGGATAGGAACAAGTACTGGGAAGGTCAGCTTGTTGGCTGGACGCGTCTTTAACAACTTGACGAGCCCATTCTTTACAATTGAGACCGACATAATTTCCATTGTCTTGCCATGCTCTATTTAGAATATATGAGTTTCTTTGGGATTGGGTCAGATTGCCAAACCATGTGGTTGCGGCAAATTGTTCGCTTCCAATAGTAATGCCTTTTTCCTCCTCTCCACCACATCTGATAGTGACTAATGACATAGCTAGAACAAATAGACTAACCAGGTGGGCGCTACTCCACCGTGCGCGCGGATTCTGCTTTTTCATTTTGCACTTCCTGTTGAGGGTTAAAGAACTACTAAGCAGACCATACTGCCATAAAAGTCATGCTAACATATTGTAAAAAAAATTCAAATATTACACTGTTCGTAGCAAACTCAATTTTGTTTGTTAATTAAAACAAAAGAACCCCTCAAGTAAATGAGAAGTTCCTTTTGGCCTGCCGTTCGTAGTTTTAACGAAGAATGGTATTGCCACGGGGAATTTCACTGCTCATTCGCTCCGCGAGCGGAGCTCATTGCGCTTCATATGGGCTTCCGCCCCTATGACGCTTCGCTGTCACCCCCGAAAATGTAAGGGGAACCTTTCCCCTTACCACCCCCTCGTTCAATTCCCCCTGTATACAAGTACCAGCAAAAAGCCCCACCCGAAGGTGAGGCATTTTGCTGGTACCGCCACGGGGAATTGAACCCCGGTTGCAAGGTTGAAAACCTTGAGTCCTAACCATTAGACGATGGCGGCAGGAATTTAGAGTATACATCTTGAATTTTAGCAAAAAAGTGATATAATGTCAATAATATATTATAAATGGATAATTTATGAAAATTTTGGGTATTGAAACATCTTGTGATGAAACCGCCGCCGCTGTTTTAGAAATAAATAAGAGTGGCATAAAAATATTATCAGATGTTGTTTCTTCACAGATAAAAATTCACAAAAAATATGGTGGAGTGGTTCCGGAGGTGGCGGCTCGCAAACACGCGGAGCTTATCTTTGATATTATAGAAAAAGCCTTAGGTAAAAACAAGATATCTGATATGGATCTGATTGCGGCAACATACGGACCGGGGCTTGTGACTTCGTTGCGGGTCGGCGTTCTGGCGGGACAAACAATCGCCAATCTTTCAAACATTCCTTTTGTTGGTGTTAACCATATTGAAGCCCACTTATTGTCTCCTTATTTGGCAAATAAAAAAATAAAATTGCCGGCTTTGGGTTTGATTGTTTCCGGCGGGCATACAGAGCTTGTCCTTGTAAAAAAAATTGGTAGTTATAAGCTGATTGGTTCCACTCGCGATGATGCCGTAGGTGAAGCTTTTGATAAAGTGGCAAAAATGCTCGGTTTAAGTTATCCGGGCGGACCCGCAGTTTCCGCCTCAGCGGAAAAAATTACTAATGACGAATTGCGAATTACGAATATTAAATTTCCCCGGCCAATGTTAAATTCCAATGATTTTGATTTTTCTTTTTCCGGAATAAAAACCTCAGTGCTTTATTTCATAAAAAAATTGGACAGCGCGGATTTGAAAAAAATGATGCCGGTGATTGCGGCGGAGTTTCAACAAGCGGTAATTGATGTTTTGGTTGCCAAAACTATGCGCGCCGCAAAAAAATATAAAATAAAATCCATACTTGTGGGCGGCGGAGTTTCCGCCAATCGCGAGTTGCGAAAACAATTGGGTGAGGCGATTAAAAAAGAATTGCCTAGCGCGGATTATTTTATTCCGGCTTTGGAACATACTGGTGATAATGCGCCAATGATTGCTCTGGCGGGATATCATAAATATTCGCGTAATAAAAAGAATGAAGTTTTTAAAATTGAAGCGGAACCGAATCTAATAATAGCCAAATAAATTTTCAATTTTCAATGGTCATTTTCCAATGAATTTTCATTTGCCAATTGATAATTGATACTCCATTGGTAATTGAGAATTGATATCTGACACTTCAAGCAATTATGAAAATAATTAGCAAATCTGAAAAAGACACAATTAAGATAGCCAAACAGTTTGCCAGCCGGCTTTCCGGCGGAGAGGTTGTTTTGTTGTACGGAAATTTGGGGGCGGGGAAAACCGTTTTTGTAAAAGCCATGGCAAAAGCTCTTGGCGTAGTTGAAGTTGTTAAAAGCCCAACTTTCAATTTGATGAAAATTTACAGCACAAAAACACAAAAACACAAAAACACAAAAACACTTTGCCATGTTGATGCTTACCGCCTAAACAACTTGGAAGAACTTTTGGATATTGGCGCTGAAGAATATTTGGGAAAAGAAAATGTTGTAAGTGTAATTGAATGGGCGGAGAGAATCACAAAAACACAACAACACAAAAACACAAAAGCACAAATTCTTGGCAAGATAATAAAAATAAAAATTGATTACGGAAAAAAAGATAACGAAAGGATTATTGAAATAAAATAATAAAAATTATTATTTAACTTTATATAACCTTTGCCCTCATAGTTCAACGGATAGAACGCAAGCCTCCGAAGTTTGAAATATAGGTTCAATTCCTATTGAGGGCAAAGGTTATATTGAGTAAAGGATTGCAGGCTTACCTCATAGTGACGCGACAGCGTCTATTATCGGGGTTCAAATCTTGTCGGGCGCAAATTAAAAACAGCAATATTGCTGTTTTTAATTTGTCGTTCTGGCGGGGAAGTGTCATTACTGGTTTGTTGTCGTGAAAGCGGGGAAAAATCTCAATCAAAATACGAGATTCTTCACTTCATTTCATTACGTTCAGAATGACACAGATAATTTTTTGCTATTCCGCGCTTATTTTTTCTGTCATTCTGAGGAGGTGTAATCGCCAACGAAGAATCTCGTGAAATAGAGATCCTTCGGTCGGGTACTCCCTCAGGATGACGATAAATGGGTACTCCCTCAGGATGACACCCCGTCTCCGCAAGGGTAGGCTTGGTATTCGTCAGAATGACAAAAGATGGCGTTTGATTAAATTAGCCTTGCGTGTTAAGGTCTAATTAAGTTCTTTTCAAAAAGGTGTAACATGAAAAGATATGTCAAAATTACCAACAAAGGTACGTTCCACAGGCTTTTTTTGGAAATTATCGGTTTGGGAAATAAGAGGGAAACGAAAAATGAGGATACTGTCATAATTGGCCAATTTCATTCTGGTTTTAAACTGGCAACGCCCGCGGCAATAAGAATGGGTATTGATGTCGCGATTTCCAGTGCGGACAATCTTGGAGATTTCGTTCTTACCTTTGACACGCAGGAATTTTCTTTTATGCATCGGGGTGAAAAAATTACCGATAGAATGATTGTGTATAAATATTCAAACGGAAAACAATCTTATTTAAAAGTTGCTCTGAGCGCTTTTCCGGATTGGGAAAAGCCAATAGGCAGTGACTCCAATAAATATTATAATGTTTTGCGTGAATATATAGCCAACGCGCGAGATGAAGACATGGGGTTTATTATTGAAACCGGAATTACGGAAATCTGCCAAGCGCCGGCGGGATGCACATCTCTTTATATTGAACAAAGACCGGAAATTTTGCAATTGATACAACGGCCGGCCGGACATTTTAAATTTTTGTCTTTCGTTCATCCGCTGTTTAAGATATCGGAGTTGGGAGCGATCTATAAAAAATCAACGCCGAGTTTTATGCGTTTTTTTAATCAGGGATACCTAATAGATTGCCGAGAAGAAACTATAGACAGAAGTCTTTACGATTATGATGCTGTTGGTAAAAATTTGGTTACGGAAACACGAACCATGAAAAGTCAGGATGTTTTTGACAAAAAAATTGCTAAACTTTTCTCATGCATAACCGATGAATCACTTTTGGGAAATCTCTTGGTTTTTTCCATGAGAGAATTTTTTTCTTACGAATCAAAAGTTTTCGGATTGATTGGTTGCGAAGATATGTCTCCGGAGTTCAAAGATTTGTGTCTTAGGATTCTGCATACTGAATATGGAGACAATATCCTGCTTTCTTCCGGCAATATATCAACTGACGCGGAGTTAAAAAGCAGAGGCTATAAAGTTTTATATACCGGTTATCACTTTTCAAATTTTTTGCGCCAGATTGGAATAAAAACAGCGGATGCCAAACTGCATGATTTATCAGAAAAATTAAAATTTCGCGATCTCACGCCGGAGGAAAAACAAAAAATAGAAAAAATAGTCTCTGAATACCTTACAACAATAAATTATTATGCCGGCAATTTGCCTGAGTTTAAAATTCGCGCCGTACATGATGAAAGCGGAGCGATATTGGGATGCGCGGCCAATAATTATTCTGAGATTTGCATAGAGACAAAACGCTTTTCCGCGCAGGATCAAGAAATTTTGAGAATATTGATTCATGAGTTTCGGCATTGCGCAACGAGGGTTCCTGATAGTGATTATAGGACGTTTATGGAGCGTGCTGATTATGAACAAGTATATTTGCTCCAAGTTATAAAAATTATTTTGGACTATGTAAAAAAGTTAGGCATTAGTCCCAAAGATATCGGTAACTGCTTCGGATAATAAAAATAAATCTCCCTTGTTTGGGAGATTTTTAAATTTTGAAATAAAAAAACGAGCAGGTTTGAAACCTGCTCGGAAGGGAGGATGTACTTTTAACTTATTATTTTATTCCTTTTCTCCTTTTGTTCGCCGTAGTACCAGCGGCCAGGTTATTTCCATCCAGAATTTAAGTTCCGAATAAGACTCAAGGTCGGTGTATTCTTCGCCGTAGTGCATTACCCAGTAATACCCGGCCATCCTATTGTTAGCCTCTTCAGCCTTTTGGTCCATTATTTTTTTTATCACTGTTTGACCTATAATAAGCCAAACGGTTATAGGAGCGAGTATAAAGAGAACGATTATGACAAGAATAATTGTGAACATGTTTATCTCCTGTGAAAGAACGTTGTTTTTGTTTTGTTGGTCAAAGTATAGCACATTTTAAACCTTTTGTCAAGGGGTTTTAGGATAATTTTATCTAAAATTAGATAAAATTTTGTAGTTTTTTCTTTCTTAAAATAAAGAGAGATCCTTCGGTCGGGTACTCCCTCAGGATGACACGGCAATATATACATGTCATTCTTAACGGAACCGTCTATATCTGTCATTCTGAGGAGGCGTAATCGCCAACGAAGAATCTCTTATTTTAGATTCTTCGGTCGGGTACTCCCTTAGAATGACAATAAATGAGTACTTTAATTTTTATAGATTTTTAAAATCCCGCTAAAACGGGATTTTAAGATTAGATGTAGGGACAGACCAATGGTCTGTCCCTACAAAATATATTTTATGTTTTGAGCTCTATGTTCTGAATTCTAATCTATTCCGCCACACTAAACACTTCTTCAATTGTCGTGAGGCCGTCGGCGGCTTTTAAGAGGCCGTCTTGCACCATCGTTACCATGCCGTTTTTTACCGCCACTTCTTGCATTTTATATTCAGAGACTTCGGCGGACAAAATAATCTGTTCAATATCTTTGTTCATGCTGAAAATTTCATAAATGCCGACGCGTCCCTTATAACCCAGTCCGGAACAGGTGTCGCATCCTTTTCCTTTATAGAATTTTAAATTATCAAAATTAACTTTTTCTCCGGAAGACTCCGGTAATGCTCCCAAAATTTCTTTTATTCTTTTCATTTCTTCTTCCGTTGGTTTGTATTCTTCTTTGCACTTTTCGCAAACTCTACGAACAAGGCGTTGGGCGATAACGGCGTTTAATGCCGGCGCCAAAAGAAACGGTTTAACACCCATTGATAAAAAGCGGGGGATGGCACCAGACGCGCTGTTGGTATGAATAGTAGAAAGCAAAAGGTGTCCGGTCAAAGCGGCCTGAATAGCAATTTCCGCAGTTTCCAAGTCGCGGATTTCGCCGACCATGACAACATCCGGATCCTGGCGAAGAATTGATTTTAATCCCTTGGCAAAAGTATAGTCTTTTGAAGGATCCATCTGGCTTTGATTGATGCCGGCCAATCTGTACTCAACTGGATCTTCCAAGGTTATGATTTTTACGCCCGGCTCATTCAATTTATTTAAGACGGCATAAAGAGTTGTGGTTTTTCCCGATCCGGTGGGGCCAGTGGTTATAATCATTCCGTTCGGCCTGGCGATTTGTCGTTGTAATTCTTTAAATGCCATGCCGCGGAATCCCAAGTCTTCAAATTGCAGGCTGGCGGCTGAAGATTGCAGGATTCTCATAACCACGGATTCTCCATAGGCTGTGGGAATAGTAGAAACGCGAACATCCGTTTCTTCGCCATCCAAAAATATCGTGAAGCGGCCGTCCTGCGGACGAGTGGTAACATTGAGCTTTAATGATGAAAGCAACTTAATGCGCGAAATAATTTGTTTCCATTCTTCTTTGGCAATTTTTGCCGCTTCTTGCAGTATGCCGTCAACCCTGAAACGGACTTTTACATCTTCATCTTCGGCTTCAATATGAATATCTGAAGATTTTGCCTGGAGCGCGCCAGCAATGATAAAAGTTACGAGGTCGGTAATGGAGACGCCTTTAATTTTTTCCGCCAAATCGCGAAAAGTTTTTATCTCTTTTCTGAATTTGTCTATTTCTTCCTGATTTATTTCCACGCCTTTTTTAATTTCTTTTATTTGCGGCAAGTTGGCGTAAAGTTTTAATGCATTCTCTAGGGACTGTTCAGAAATAATATAAACTATGGCATGGGCGCGATTGCGTTCGCCAAGCTGATAAACAATTTCCTTTACTTTTTCGTCAGAGGGATTGATGGCGCCGACTCTTATTTCACCGCCGCCGTGAAAAAAACAAACTAACTTATTTTCTTCTGAGATGTCTTTTGGAATAAGTTTCAATGTGTCTGGTGAAATAGGGAAGCCTTTCAAATTAATATATGGCACACCCAAGACAGGCGCTTTTTCTTTTATTTCATCTTCTTTTTCTTTATACCTTATCTCTTCCATTTTTTCTTCGTATTTTTCCTGCGTATCGGAAGAGGCGAGCTCACCCTCCTTCTTTAGGAGGTCATCTATTGATGGCAGTTTAGACATATAATTAATTTTCAATTATCAATTTTTATTTAAAAGTGAAGTGTCAATAATCATTTATCAAATGAAAAATGACCCTTCAATGGAAAATAGCAAGTGAAAAATTTATTTTTATCCAAAAATCCTATGGATTTTTGAGAGTACGCCTCCTTTTATTATTCTATCAAATAGCAGAGTCCATGCAACAATTTGGAAGGCGGAGAAGAAACTGCCGATTAAAATCATGAAAATGACGGAAAATGTAATCCAAAGTCCAACCACGATTATTGGCGCGGTTGCCAGAGTGGAGTAATAAAAAACTACCAAGAGCAACATAAAGGGGATGGAAAATATCACCAAAGCAAGCAATAGGACGAGTTTTATTGCGGCGTTAATCGCAAACATTATTACCGCCGATTCGGTGCTGACGACCCAGTTTTCTTTAAAAAGTCGCCATGAGTTTATGATTGATTTTTTTACGCCATCTGACTTAAGGACTATAAAACATGAAGAATAAATGATTAAAAAAGATACCATTAAAGATATCGCCACTAAAAGAAGATAAAAAAATAAATATAGGATTGATCTAATTACGGAATGATTTATTAGAATAAACGATAAAAGTCCGCCGGTTACGAAAAGCGAAATGAATATTAATGCTTTACCAATAAGGTTTATGGACAGAAGGCCCCAAAACTTGTCTTTTATTTTTATAAAGCTTTTAAAAAGCGAGGTTTTCTTTTTTGTATCTAAAAGTTTTGAAGACTGAATCAGGGATCCTAGAGAACTGATAGATAAAAATACAACCGCGGCAACAATAGCCAGGGACAGCAATATGGCGCCGACCAGAAGAATTATATTGATAACGCCGAATTTATCAAGATTTTTACCAATAATCAATCCGGAAACCGTTGCCATGCTAAACTTATAGCTGGTATTCAGAAAAAAATCGCTGTTTTTTAAAGCCTTGTTAATTACCAGTTCATAAATACTGCCCAATCCTAAGAAAGTGGAGAAAAATCCCAATGCCCAAAGAAAGCGATTGTGCAGGGTTATGAAAAACGCTCTTTTAAATATATCGCGATATAAAGAAGATGAATTGATTTGCATATCCCTTAAAAGCGTTTAGCGTTTAGCTGTTAGCGTTTAGAAAAATACTAAACGCTATACACTGTACTCTACGCGCTGTTTAATTATGATGTTATTATATCATAATTCAAGTCGCGCGAAAAACAAAAAAATGACTTTTTACAGAATTATTTTCTCTTGTTAAAATAATACAATTTATGTTATCTTTTATATAGATAGCAAGCCAAATCAAAAGCATCAAGCTTAGATTTCCAAGAAGCCCGCAAGGGCTTTTTTGGTTATATAAAAGATTTATTTTTTTTCAAACAGAGCTTCAAATTCTTCTTTTTCTATTATTTCTTTTTTGAGTAGTATAGCGACTATTTCTTCCAACTTTGCTTTATTTTTTTGGAGTAAAGTCTGTGCTTTCTTTTCCGCGTCCTTCATTAGTTTTGTAACTTCTTCGTCAATCAATTCCGCGGCTTTTTCACTGTAATCCTTTTGTTCGGTAATGTCTCTGCCTAAGAATACCATTTCTTCGCGATGTCCATAAGTGCGAGGCCCTAATTTGTCGCTCATTCCGTATTGCGTTACCATTGTTCTGGCTAAGCGCGTTGAAACTCTAAGATCGTTTGAAGCGCCGGTGGTTAAATTTTCATCGCCGAATATTAATTTTTCCGCTGCGTACCCGCCTAAAGAAACAGCGAGTTCCGCTAAAAATTCCGCGCGGTTTTTAAAGTATTTGTCATGAGATGGCAATTTCAAAGTGTAACCGGCGGCGTGTCCGCGCGATACAATGGAGATTTTGTGAACTGGATCAGAATTAGGCATCTCATGGGCGACAAGGGCATGGCCGGCTTCATGGTAGGCGGTTATTTTTTTCTCGTCATCGGAAATAACACGGCTTCGTCTTTCCGGTCCCAGCATTACTTTTTCTATGGAGTCCGTAAGTTCCTCCATTGTAATTTCTTTTTTATTTTTGCGCGCAGTTGAAATTGCCGCTTCATTCATCAAGTTAGCCAAGTCAGCGCCGGAAAATCCCGGAGTGCGTTCAGCGATTCTTTTTAAGGAAACTTCTTTTGCCAAAGGTTTTCCTTGGCCGTGTATTTCCAGTATTTTTTCTCTGTCTTGCATATCCGGCATATCCAAAACAACGCGGCGATCAAAGCGTCCCGGGCGGAGAAGCGCGGGATCCAAAACATCAGGCCTATTAGTTGCCGCCATAACAATGATTCCTTGATTTGGAGCAAAACCATCCATCTCAACCAAGATTTGATTTAAAGTTTGCTCACGTTCGTCGTGTGAACCGCCCAAACCGGCGCCACGCTGTCGTCCAACAGCGTCAATTTCGTCAATAAACACAATGCAAGGAGCATTCTTTTTTGCCCGATCAAAAAGATCACGGACACGGCTGGCGCCCACGCCGACAAACATCTCTACGAATTCCGAACCGGACATATGAAAAAAAGGAACATTGGCTTCACCAGCAACAGCGCGTGCCAAAAGAGTTTTTCCAGTTCCGGGACTGCCCATTAAAAGCACGCCTTTTGGAATTTTTGCGCCGACAATAGTAAATTTTTTCGGATTTTTTAAGAATTCAACAACTTCTTTTAATTCTTCTTTAGCTTCTTTTGCGCCGGCTACGTCATCAAACTTCACTTTGTCTTTTGCATTTTTTGAGGACTCTTTGGCTCCGCTTTTACCAAAGCTCATGGCGCGATTATTGGCTCCCTGAATTTGGCGAGTCATTATATAAATGAAGACTCCGATGATTAAGAATGGAATTAAGAACGGCAAAAGTGTTTCAGCCCAATATGTAAATCCGGATTTTTGCTGGACTTGCACGTCAACGGCTTTGATTTTTTCAACCGGCACATTGTAATCTTTCAAAACGGAGGACAAGCTGTCTTGCGGTTCTTTGTATATTTGTTCTTGCGTATCATCTTTTAGGGTTGCTAAAAGCCGGTTGTCTTGGATTTCTATGGTTTTTATTTGGTCTGTTTCAATCTGATTCACTAAGGTGGCGATATCTTTAGTTTCAATTTTATTGGCCTGCATGTTATAGGTGGAGAATAGACCGGCCGCGGCCAAGAAAATAATTAAAAATAAGATAATATTCTTCAGTAAATTGTTTTTCATATTTTTTTGGAAAAGTTATTTTTCTATTGGTTCCTTGTGTAAATTATATAATAAAGAATGAATTTATGACAGTATTGACACGCATTATTATATAATAATATGAAGATAGGGTCAAGAAGAAATACAGAATTTAGAATGCAGAAAATAGAAAATAGAAGAAATGGTAAAAATAAAAAATCCCCAAAGGGGGATTTAGCGTTTAGGAGTAGTTGTCAACAATAATTGTTTGATCCCGATTGGGACCAACCGAGACTCCGATTAAGCGAACAGATATTCTTCGCGCGATATTATCGGCAATACTTTTTGCTTTGGCGGGCAAATAATCAAAAGATTTTATATCTGATATATCCTCATTAAACCCGGGAAATTCAAGGTAGTGGGGTTTAATCTGATCCAATAGCCCTCCATCAACTTCATCCATATTGTAGAATCTTTCATTGCCAAGCTCATAGTAGTCGCAAATCCTCACAGGATTAATTCCGCGTAGAACATCTAACTTGGTTATAAACAAACCCGTCATCCCGTTTACGCGCGCTGAATATTTTAATTGTGGTAGGTCCATCCAACCAATATCGCGTGGCCGGCCGGTTGTTGCGCCATACTCTCCTCCGATTTTGCGCAACGTTTCTTCAAGATCATTTGTGATTTTAGTTGGAAAAGGACCTTTTCCAACACGAGTTATATAAGCCTTGGCTACGCCAATTACTTCGTTAATCATGCTGGGGCCAATACCGCTTCCCAAACAAGCCGCGGCTGAAAGCGTATTTGATGAAGTTACAAACGGATATGTTCCGTGATCAATATCCAATCCCATCCCTTGCGCGCCCTCAAATAGAATTTCTTGATAATTTTTCCATGCTTCATACACAAGAAGGTTAACATTGGTAATGTATGGAACAAAACGTTCTCGCGCTTGATTCAAAAAGTCAATCATGTCTTTTGCTACAAAAGGTGTTCCGCCCAGCATTTCAATTTCCGGATTTACTTTTGCAAGATTTTTTTCTACAAGCTTCGTTAAGGTGTCGGGGTACTTTAGATCGCCCATTCTGATTCCTTTGCGTGCGGCCTTCAGTTCATAGGTGGGGCCAATGCCGCGACCGGTGGTGCCGATTTCTTTATTTGTGGCGGCCTCGCGCAATTTATCAAGAGCAATACAGTAGGGCATAACGATGTGAGCCAGGTTGGAAATTTTTAAAACTTTGAGATCATTTTGCAAGAGCCCGATTTTCTTTAACTCCGTGATTTCTTGCCAAAGCGTTTCCGGACAAATCACCATTTGATTTCCCATGACGCAAATTTTATCCGGATGCATAATGCCGGATGGCACAAGATGCGTGATTAATTTTTGTCCATTTGCTTCTATCGTGTGTCCGGCGTTCGCGCCTCCACCATATCGGACAATCATCCGCGCCCGCTTACTGTAATGATCAATAACTTTCCCTTTTCCTTCATCGCCATATTGAGCTCCAACTACTACTTTTGTTGCCATTTTATCACCTCCGATTTTGTTTTTTAATGAACCGAGTTCAGCTTATAACTTTGCAGATGGTTTGTCAATACTTTTATTCGGAATTAAAAAGCCGGACTTTTAAAAAATCCGGCCGCCACGCTATTCAGATATATTTAAAGAACTCATTTAATCTTTCCAAAAGTAATCTGGCGAAGATTATGGGGTTAAGCTCCGTCCTTTGGCGTTTTCGCAATCTCATGAGAGCTTTTAGCGCGTCATTGATACGTTCGCTGACGCCGGGGATTTTGGCCAGCATCTCAAAAATTTCGTAACACGAAAATTCATCACGCGCCAAAATAAAAGCTATGGCTTCTTTGTTCTCATTTGTGATTGCGAGCTTGCTATTTTCGCCATAAGAAGAAAGCGCGGAGACAGCCTTTTGATTTTCTTCGCTAAATTCGCAAATTGGAATATTCGGGAGGAATAAAATCAATTTGCCATCGTTCATTTCTACTTTCATTCTCGCTCCTTTCTTAGGATGGGCGGCAATAATAACAAAATTTTTTCAATATGTCAAGTTAAACGCTTCTTTTTGCGACTTTACCAGGGGCCTTTACAAATATCATGACCTATGGTAATATATGAATAATTAAATGGGTACTAATAATTAATGCCACAAATACCCTAGTGGCGAAAATTGGTGCCGTATAGCGGCATTTTTGTTTGCTAAAACGGTGCAGATAAATTTATGACAGATACAATAAACAATCCTTCTTCACATGAAGCTACGAAGGACAGGGAGGAATTTAAAGAGCTTTTAAAAGATAAAGCTTTTTTGCAGATCCCGAAAGCGGGGGATTTGGTAAAAGGAACGGTTATTTCAATAACTAAAAACGAGGTAAAAATTGATTTGCCTGGTTACAGAACAGGCGTTGTCCGCGGCAATGAACTTTATAATGAGTCGGAAGAGTTTGCCGGTTTAAAACCGGGTGAAGAAATAGAAGCGACTGTCGTTGATTTGGAAAATGAAAATGGCGACGTTGAACTTTCTTTCCGTTTTGCCGGACAGCAAAAAACTTGGACTACTTTGGACAATTTGAGAAAGTCAGGTGAAAGAGTAAAAGTAAAAATCATAGAAGCCAACAAAGGCGGCCTCATGGTAAAAGTTTTGGGCGTTGTCGGTTTTATTCCGGTATCACAACTTTCCCCAGACAATTATCCAAGAGTCCAGGGCGGCGATAAAAGCAAAATTTTGGAACGCCTTCGTAAGATTATCGGCAAGGATATTGATGTAAAAGTTTTGGACGTTTCCAAAGAAGAAAATAAATTGATTTTGTCTGAAAAACAAATTTGGGAAGAAGAACAAAAAGAAAATATTGCCAAATATAAAATCGGCGATATTGTTGAAGGCGAAATTACTGCCGTTACCGAATTTGGAATTTTTTTGAAATTTAATGACCTGGAAGGTTTGATACATATTTCAGAATTGGCTTGGCAAAGAATTGACGACCCGCAAGCGTTGTACAAAATCGGTGAAAAAATAAAAGCCATAATCGTCAACATCCAGGGCTCCCGCATTTTTCTCTCAATAAAGAGATTGCAAGACGATCCGTGGAAAGACGTTTTGGAAAAATATCAGATTGGTTCCAAGGTAAAAGGCAAGGTTTTGAAAGTTAATTCTTTCGGCTTGTTTGTGGAATTAGATAAAGACATTCACGGTTTGGCGCACGTTTCTGAATTGGGAAATAAAAATCCCAATGACGTGCACGCCGGTGATGAATTGGAATTTACAATTATTTCCATTGAACCGAAAGACCATAGATTGGGTTTGAGCTTGGGAGAACCAAAGGAACATAAAAATGCAAAAACACAAAAACACGAAGACACGGAAGAAGCGGTAAAGGCGGAAAAAAAACCTGAAGCCGAATCAAAAGAATAAAAAACTAAAAAAGACTCCTAGGAGTCTTTTTTAGTTTGTGAATATTTTTCTTTTGTTGTAATCTATAATAAAGAATTAAATTTTTTATTATATGAGCTTATTGGAAAATTTTAAGAGTTATTTGGAATTTTTGCCGGCGGGAATTCTAGAACAAGAAAAAAAAGAAGTCGCTACGCTCGGCGCGGAAGAAAAAAACAAAATAGTTGGTTTTGTCAAAATGGCATACCCATATATTTATGCTTATGGAAAAATTTTTAATACTTGTTGCCGCGCCAAAGAAGAAATTGGTATCCACAAATTCATAAAAGACGAAGCGGTGCGCGAGCGTTTTGACAAGTTTGTGCGCGAGGGCGGAGATATAGAGAAAATCAGGCAAGGAAAAATAGATGAAGAATATCTTTCCGCGGGCGATATGGCGGTTTTTAAAGAATCGGAGGCTGAAGTTCATAAAACAGTCCATAAAGAAACGCGTGAAGAGATTGTTGGTTCAAGAAAAGTGGAATTTGAAAATTTTAAAAAAGAGGGCGAAGAAAGACTACGGAAAATTGAAGAAAAAATTGGGCTTTTAAAAAAAATGGCAAGCGAATCTCCGGAATGGGGAAGTGAGATTTTAGACAAGGTTTCCGAGCTTGAAGAAAGATGGGCTAGCCTGGGCAATGAGCCGCAAGAGATAGATGTTGCCGAACTTTTGGAATATTACGGATCGGTAATCGGTGAAACAGCAGAGGTTTAGTATAAATAAATTTTCAGGCTTAAACAGCTGTTAATTTAGCTGTTTTTTGATTCACGGGGTTGACAAAATATGTAAACATGATTACTATCAGTTATAGTTAAAACCAGTTCTTAAAACAACAATTAAACAAAAGGAGAGAATATGCGCAAAAGGCATCTTGTTGAAGATGATCGGCAAAGCGATGATAATGATGGCGACCTCCGTCAGGAATTGCTGGATTGTCTGAAACAAATCGTAGAAGAACTCAACCCAATGGAGTTTACTAAAGAAGAAATTTATAACTCCATAGGTGCGGCCGATGATACTGCATTCTGGAAGAGGAATATCCAGAAGCTTTTGCGTGAAGGATATATTGAGCGGGTGGGCAAGGAACGTTTTACCGTGACCCCGCTGGGTATTGCCAATTATGAGGCCTTATAAGATAATTTTTTTGTGTACAACCGAGTAGATTTACTCGGTTTTTTTATTGGAAAATTATCTATTTCTGGGTATTGCACGCTTTATATTTTTTTGGTAATATAATAATGTATTTATTAGACAATTTACGGTACTGCCTAATAACCTAAAACCTAATACCTATTACCTAATTTATGACAACTCTAAATATCATGTACCACGGTTTATCATGCTTTGAAATTGAGGCTAAATCATCCAATAATAATAGCCAGATGACCATTGTTTGTGATCCTTATAACACAAAAGGAATTGGATTAAGGTTGCCAAGAACGTTGTCGGCCAATATTTTAACTATTAGTCGCGACAATGATTTGCATAATAATATGGAGGCGGTGGAAAAGCCGGAATTATTGATTACCGAGCCTGGCGAGTATGAAAAAGGCGGCGTTTTTGTTTATGGCATCCCTTCAAAAATGAACGGCGAAGCAAAAGAAAAAATTAATGTTATATATCGCTATGAATTTGACGATATGGTCGTAGTGCATTTAGGCGATTTGACTCATACTTTGACCAGTGAAGAGTTTGCCAGCTTGGAAAACGTGGATATTTTGTTTTTGCCGGTTGGCGGTGGAGAAACAATTGATTATAAGAAAGCGGCGGAAATCGCAAATCAAATCAGCCCGAGAATAGTAATACCGATGCATTATGAGATGTCAGGGCTTACGGCAAAACTTGATCCGGTTGATAAATTCTTGAAAGAATATGGCGCCAAAGCTGAAACGATGAACAAATTGAAAGTCGCGAAAAAAGATTTGCCGGAAGAAGATACAAAGGTAGTGATATTGGAAAAGGCATAATTAAAATTTTCATTTTTCATTTATCAATTTTCATTGGATGGTCGCTTAAAAATATTGGCATTTTATTTATTGAAAATTGAAAACTGGTAATTGATAATTTATTTTTTTATGTCACCAGACAGAAAAAAATTATATATGTGGCTATCGGTGGGCGGCACGGCTTTAGTGATATTTTTGGTCTGGATATCTTCAATAAAATACAGCATCAGAGCGTCAATGATAGATTTTTCCGTAAAGAAAAATCAAAGTCTGGATTCATTTTTAAATGCAAAGGCTGACTTGGAAGAGCAGTTTTTACAAATAAAAGAAACGCTGAATAATCTGAAAGCTACTTCAACAAATGAAGCGGCAACAAGCACGAACAATGAAATAGGAATCAAGAATTAGGAATTATGGAAACATAATTCATTGTTCATGATTCATAATTCACGATTTATATGTCTGACAAAGAAAAACAATTGGAAATCAGCAATATAGGCAAAGTGGACGATATAAATATAAAGTCCGAAATGCAGGAGGCGTATTTGGATTACGCCATGTCTGTTATTATTTCTCGCGCGCTTCCGGATGTTCGCGATGGTCTAAAGCCGGTGCATCGCAGAATTTTGTATGCAACTTGGGCAATGGGTTTAAAGGCGTCTGCCAAATTCAGAAAATCCGCTACTATCGTTGGTGAAGTTTTGGGCAAATACCACCCGCATGGCGATACCGCGGTTTACGATTCTTTGGCCAGAATGGCGCAGGATTTTTCTTTGCGTTATCCGCTCATAAACGGTCAAGGTAACTGGGGTTCAATCGATGGCGATTCCCCGGCGGCTATGCGTTATACCGAAGCCAAGATGTCCGGTATTGCTGAAGAGCTTTTATATGATATTGATCGCGAAACAATAGATTTTGTTCCCAACTATGATGGTTCACAGAAAGAGCCAAAAGTGATGCCGGCAAAATTGCCGAATCTTTTATTGAATGGCTCAATGGGTATTGCCGTCGGTATGGCGACAAATATTCCTCCTCATAATTTGACGGAGATTTGCGATGCGACGATGCATTTGATTGATAATCCGGAATGTGGGGTTGATGATTTAATGGAATTTGTAAAAGGCCCAGATTTCCCAACCGGCGGAATTATTTTTGATAAAAATGAAATAAAACAAGCGTACTCAACCGGCCGCGGCGGCATCGTTATGCAGGCCAAGACGGAAATTGTTGAGGACAAGGGAAAATTTCATATTTTAATTACTGAGATTCCTTACCAGGTTAACAAGTCAACGCTCATAGAAAAAATTGCGGAATTGGTGCAGGATAAAAAATTGGAGGGCATTCGCGATATTCGCGACGAATCTTCAAGAGAGGGCATTAGAATTATTATTGAGTTGAAGAAAGACGCGTATCCGAAAAAAGTTTTGAACAAGCTTTTTGTTCTCACTCCTTTGCAGGGAACTTTTCATGTTAACATGTTGGCCTTGGTTGACGGATTGCAACCAAAAATTTTGACATTGAAAAACTTTTTGGAAGAATATATAAAACACAGAATGGAAGTTGTGAGACGCCGGGCGGAATATGATTTAGCGCGCGCCAGGGAAAGAGCGCATATTTTGGAAGGCTTGAGAATTGCCATTTTAAAAATTGATCAGGTAATCTCCACAATCAAAAAGAGCGCGGACAAAGATGTTGCGAAAGTTAACTTGATGAAGCAATTCAAATTGTCAGAAATTCAGTCTGTTGCCATTTTGGAAATGCGCTTGCAACAGTTGGCCAATCTTGAACGGATGAAGGTTGAACAAGAATTGAAAGAAAAAATGGCGCTTATAAAAGAATTGGAAGAGTTGCTTTCTTCAAAGAAAAAAATGCAAGGCATTGTAAAAGAAGAAGTAATAGAATTAAAAGAAAAGTATGGGGATGAGCGCCGCACCAAGGTGATCGCTCATGGCGTCAAAGAGTTTAAACCCGAGGATTTGGTTCCGAATGAATCAACGATTGTAGTTATAACTCAAGACGGTTATATCAAGCGTTTGCCGCCTGACACTTTCAAGGCGCAATCACGCGGAGGCAAGGGCGTGATGGGCCTTACAACCAAGGAAGAAGACATCGTTCAGGAGTTGTTTACAACCATGACCCATAATGACTTGTTCTTCTTCACGACTCGTGGTAGAGTGTTCCAGTTGAAGACTTATGATGTTCCGCAGGCATCGCGCACCGCCAAAGGACAGGCTTTGCAGAATTTCTTGCAATTATCGCAAAATGAGAAGGTTTCAGCCGTGCTTTCTTTTGATGATATTGGCGATGATAAATATTTGGTAATGGCGACAAAACAGGGCGTGATTAAAAAAGTTGAAAAAGACGCTTTTGCGAATGTCAGGCGTTCAGGATTGATAGCTATTGGCTTAAAAGAGGATGATTGTTTGGAATGGGTAAAGTCATCTTCAGGAAATGATGATATAATGATAATAACGGCCAAGGGTCAGTCTATTAGATTTAAAGAAAAAGATATCCGAGCCATGGGCAGAACTGCCAGCGGCGTCCGCGCTATTAGATTGAAAAAGAATGACACGGTTGTTGGTATGGGAATTTTGAACCCAAAGATGGTTGGAAAAAATATGCTTGAGCTCTTCATTATTATGGAGAACGGCTATGGCAAGAAAACTAACGTTAAAGCATATAAAATTCAAAATCGCGGCGGATCGGGAATAAAAACAGCGAGTATTACCGCGAAAACAGGGGGGATTACCAGCGCGTACATCTCCAATTTGGAAGATGATCGCGATATGATAATCATTTCCTTGCACGGACAAGTAATTAGAATGCCATTTAAGAGCGTTCCATCATTGGGCCGCGCGACACAAGGCGTCAGATTGATGAGATTTAAGGATGAAAAAGATAAAATTGCATCAGTAACATTTATATAAATTAAAAATTACGAATTACGAATATTAATTCATAATCGGAGGTTCGTAGTTAGATATAATATGCGATTATTTTGGACTATTGTTATCACTGCCATACTTGCCGGTTTAATTACCGGAACAGGAGTTTATCTTATGACGAAACAGACATCGTCAGGCGTTGATACCCTTGTGGAATATAATTGTAAGGCAAGCGGCGGGACGATGGTAGAAAATAATTGCAAATGCCCTGATGAAGAATTGGGCGCAATAAATGGACTTACTTATGACAAAGATATGGGTTATTGTGTTTCCAGTGAAGGCGTGCCGGGTGGAACTTTGGGAGAAGAAGCAAGAAAAGCGCTTGAATGTGAAATGTTAAAGAATAAATAAATTATTTTAAAGTCTATGTCTCAAGAACCTACAAATAAAGAAATAATGGGCGCAATTGGCGAATTACATGAAGCCGTAAGCGCATTTGCTTCCAATGTTGATGAAAGATTTGAAAGACTGGAGTCAAGAATGGGTTCCATGGAATCTAAAATGGGTTCTATGGAATCGCGGGTAGATTCTATAGAATCAAAAATGGTTACCAAGGATTATCTTGATGAAAAATTATTTGATTTGCGCGGTGATATGACAACTATTGTTAAAAAAGAAGATAGAAAAGTAGCATCTCTCGTAGAAGTGCTTTTCAATAAGAAAATTTTGACTAAAAAAGACAAAGAAAATATTTTAGAGATGGAACCATTCCCAAAATCTATCTAAGGAATATCTTTTAAATTAAAAATTACGAATTACGAATTACGAATATTGATTCGTAATTGCCAATTGTTAATTCGTAATTGATTATTGTGGCTAATCCAAAAAAGAAAATGTCAAGCAGTAGAAAAGGAAGCCGCCGCGCTCACGATGCGCTCACGGCCTCATCTTTAACTGCTTGCAAAAAATGCGGCGCGACAAAACGACCGCACTTCGCTTGCCCAAAATGCGAAAAATAATTAAAAATTACGAATTACGAATTACGAATATTCTATTCGTAATTGATAATTGATAATTCGTAATTAATTATTGTGTCTACCCGCCATCTTGCCCGTGCTCTCGCAATGCAATCCCTTTATGAATGGGATTTCAAAAAGTCAATGGGAAAAGACGACCAAATGGAATCCCTTCTTGATTACAACAGGGGGGAGTTTGCGTTTGGTTTGGAAGATAAGGGCTTTGTTAATGAACTTGTAGAAGGTGTTCATGATAATATAGATGAAATAAATAATGATATTGTAAAATATGCTCCAGAATGGCCGCTTGATCAAATTACAATCGTTGACAGAAATATTTTGCGCATTGGAATTTTTGAATTAAAGCACTCGGCCAACATTCCGGCAAAAGTGGCGATTAACGAGGCGATTGAATTGGCAAAAAATTTTGGCGGTGAATCATCGGGCAAATTTGTTAATGGCGTTTTGGGCGCGATATATAAAGACATGGTGGAGCGCGGTGAAGTAAAAGAAATAGATAAACAAAAACCGGAGGAGAAAAAAGAATAATAATTTTATCAGCTGTAAGCCGTAAGCTGTAAGCAAAAATGCTTGTAGCTTAGAGCTTATAGCTTATAGTTTTCATGAAAGACGTTAACGATTTAGCTAAAAAACTCGGTATTAAATTTAAAAACTCGGATTTGCTTTTGAATGCTGTTACGCACCGTTCTTATTTAAATGAGCACCCCACATTCAAAGTTCCTCAAAATGAGCGTTTGGAATTTTTGGGAGATGCGGTAATAGAGTTATCGGTAACGGAATTTTTATATGAAAATTATCCGAATCCGGAAGGCGACCTGACCAATTGGCGAGCCAGTTTAGTGAATGCCAATATTTTGGGAGATTTGGCTAGGGATTTGGGAGTTGAGGAATATATGCTTCTTTCCAAGGGTGAGTCAAAGGATAAGAAAAGCAAGGCGCGCTTATATATTTTGGCAAACGCGTTTGAGGCCGTAGTGGGAGCGATTTATCTTGATAAAGGGATGAAAGAAGCAGATGCGTTTTTGGCAAAAGTTCTCTTTGTGAAATTGCCGGAGATATTGGAGAAAAAATTATATTTGGATCCTAAGAGCCGATTTCAAGAAATTGCGCAGGAGAGGTATGCTGTTACTCCATCTTATAAAGTTTTGTCAGAAACGGGGCCAGATCACGCGAAAAAATTTATTGTCGGAGTTTTTATTGGCGATGAAAAAATAGCCGAGGGCGAAGGAATGTCAAAGCACGAAGCCCAGGTGGAAGCCGCCAGAAAAGGGATGGAAGAAAAAGGGTGGAAGTAAGAACTGGAAAATAGAAATTAGAAAGTAGAAAATAGAATAATTCAAAACCGCTCAATCAGGGCGGTTTTTTAATTTTCGCAAAATATGTTTTGTGATATTATTATAGTAATGAATCAATTGATTCTATTTTATACTTTATAATTTCTATTTTCTAATTATATGACCATAAATGAACTTTTTAAAACAGTGGTAAAATTTAAAGCGTCGGATTTGCATTTGGTTGCCGGGCTTCCGCCGATCTTAAGAATAAATGGAGAGCTTCAGAGAATAAAATCCAAGGCTTTAAGCGAAAAAGAAATTTCCGTCATGGTTTCCGGAATGATTTCCAAGGCGCAGAGCGAAAAATTTTCAGCGGAAAAAGAGTTGGATATGGCATATTCGCTTCCGACCGGCGAGCGTTTTCGCGTCAATTTGCATTTTGCCGAGGGCGCGATGGGAATGTCCGCCCGCGCGATTCCGAAAATAATTCCGACGATGGAAGAAATAAATTTGCCGGAAGTTGCCAAAAAATTTACTGAGCTTCCGCACGGATTGGTTTTGGTGACCGGCCCGACCGGTAGCGGCAAATCAACAACTTTGGCGTCAATGATAAATGAAATAAACAAGACGCGCGCGGAAAATATTTTTACTTTGGAAGATCCGGTGGAGTTTGGATTTGAGCCGGAAAAATCCGTCATCAGACAAAGGCAGCTTGGCGTGGATATGGTAAGTTTCGCGGAAGGACTAAAACATGTTTTGCGCCAAGATCCGGATGTGGTAATGGTTGGCGAAATGCGCGACTTGGAAACAATCGCGACCACTTTGACGTTGGCTGAGACCGGTCATTTGGTTTTTGCCACGCTCCACACTTATAGCGCGGCGCAAACCGTAGACCGCATTATTGATGTTTTTCCGCCACACCAGCAAGCGCAAATAAAAATGCAGTTGGCGCTTACTTTGCGCGGCGTGATTTCGCAACAGCTTTTGCCGGCAAAAGACGGCGGGCGGGTGGCGGTGCGTGAGATTTTGGTAAATACGCCGGCCGTTGCCAATTTGATTCGTGAGGGAAAAGTTCAGCAAATAAATACCGTGCTTCAAACCGGCGCCAAATTTGGAATGATTACTTTGGAACAAGACTT